>Ga0209039_10000084_pt1 | contig 80423 bp, 68 predicted proteins | sample BogFormECP12_OM1_FD_188238 | JGI IMG/M metagenome (GOLD analysis project Ga0209039, IMG submission 188238) | Bog forest soil microbial communities from Calvert Island, British Columbia, Canada - ECP12_OM1 (SPAdes) (version 2) | ecosystem: Environmental > Aquatic > Freshwater > Wetlands > Bog ... | reverse complement strand
ACTCGAATCCCTGGAACCCTCCATCCGGAAAAAGTTGGATCCTCGGGAAGCGTACAACATGGTGCCCGGAAGAGACCCCAAAAGCAGTTAAGCACCCGAGCTTTTGTTTGACAAGTGACAAGCCTCACTTTACGCTGTATCCTTATGATTAGGAGCTTTAAGCATAGGGGATTGAAGCGGCTCTATGAGCGCGCCGACCGCAGCGGGATACGGTTCGATCTGCTGAATACGGTTGAGGATATTATGCTCGCCTCGACCAAGCCACTGCGCCCCAGGCGCTTAACCTTCCCGGTTATCGTCTGCATCCGCTGAAAGGCGACTTGGAGGGCTTCTGGTCAGTGACGGTTCGGGCCAACTGGCGCATCATTTTCCGCTTTCAGGGGGTCGATGCGTTTGACCTTGAATTGATTGATTACCACTAGTACTAGTCGAGGAAGGAAAGACACCATGCCCATGAAAAACCCTCCCCACCCCGGCCGCAGCATACGAACTGCTTGCCTTGAGCCTTTGGGGTTGTCTGTGACCGAAGGAGCGAAGGTCCTCGGCGTCACGCGGCAGGCTCTTAATAACGTGGTGAACGGCAAGGCCGCCATCAGTCCTGAGATGGCTATCCGATTGTCGAAGGCATTCGGTAGCACACCCGAGACCTGGCTACGGATGCAGCTTGCCTATGACCTGGCCGCTGCTCGCAAGGACGAAAGCAAAATCAAGGTGCAGCGGCAGTACGTTGAAGAACGGCACGCGCAAGCAGGCTGAAGAGACAAGTTATGAATGCTGAATTATGAATGATGAATCGAAGACATCCTTGGTACCTGGCGTCGGGATGCGACGCAGATAGGTCATTGCGACGCACAAAAGACAATGGCGCTCTTCACTTCATCATTCACCATTCATCGTTGCCCTCGCCCTTCCCCATCGACTTGAAGACGACGTGCTTGCTCTCCGTGGATTCCGTTCCGGCGTCGGCGTGCACGGTGACGATCGCCAGGTCTCCCACCAGCCGCGCGTAGTCAGGATCGCCTTCGCGCCGCCCTGATCCGCGCTCCACCGTGCCGCTGAACCGGTAATACTTCTGGTGGATCTTGGCGGTCTTGAACTCGATGTGGTTTCCCTGGCGCGAGCCTAGGGTGATCGAATAGCTCAGGACCTCATCCGACTCTTCCTGCTCGGGTACCACGTCGACGTAGCCTTTGATCTTGCCCTCTTCCTCCAGGATGCCCAGCGTGTCGTCAGCGCCCAGGAAATGGTACTTGCCGGTGGCGTCCTCCACGCTTCTCTCCCCTTGCTGAGCCGGCAGCGCGCGAGGGGCGGACAGTAAAAAGGAGACGATTAGCAAGAGCCTTCCAACACAGAGACACAGAGGCACAGAGAAAAATCGGAAGCGCCCGGAAACAAAGGATATCCTCATATGAACCTCGTTCTCTTCTCTGTGTCTCTGTGCCTCTGTGTTTAATTTTCGCGCCTCTCAGGGCACGGCGACCCATACCTTACTTTAAACCGAAACAGTAGACGTGCGAATCGTGGTCCACCGCGTACACTTGTCCATCGGCGACGGCGAGTCCGCTGAAGTGGACCCAACCCGTGATGGCGTCGCCGCTCTGGTAAAGCACCTTGCCGGTGCGGGCGTCGAGCGCGTAGAGGACGCCGTGGCGAGTGTTGGCGCTGCGCTCGGCATCGGTGAGAGTCTTCTGACCCGAATAGATGACCCTGGTCCCCTGTGTCTGCTGTGGATTCTCCCCGGTGGAAAGCGCAAACACCACACCGTTGGCAATCGCCGCCGGGTCAGGCACGTTGAAGTCGGCGGAGATCCAAGCCGGCTGGAGTGTGGGCTTACCCGAGGCGCTGTCGATGATCACTCGAAACGCCGCGACACTTCCGTGGGGATTCGGACCATAGGTTACCGGGAACGAGGGCGCATGCACGGAGACCGGCCCCATGATCGGGGCATAGACCCAGGCCTCGCCGTTCTCGTCTCGCCAATACGAGGGGCAACCCCAGACACCCTTGCCCTCGTAGCTCTTTTCGTCGTTGGCGAGGCGGGCGGTGAAAAGCGGCGTCTGGTGGTCCCGCGCGCCCAGCGAGTCCGCATCGAGCAAGGTGAGGACGCCCTCCTTGCCACCGGTGGCCAACAGGTTGTGGTCGCGCCAGGCGAACCACACCGGGCTCGACGCGCCCATATCCAGGTCGTATTTCGTCACGTCGCGGAAGTTTTCGGGAGCGTAATAATCCATCACCTTGAGGTCGCCCAGCGAGGCCGCCACCATGCTGCTTCCGAACTTTCCGGCGGCCGGGTCGAAGTCGCCGTCGCCGGCCGCCGCATAGACGCGTCCGTTCCTGCCAATCACCGGGCCGCCGCGCCCCCAGACCCCCGCCCCGTTCCGGTCGAAGATGACACTCCTTACCACCGGGCGCAGGGGGTGGCGGATCTCCATGGTATAGATTCCCGACGGCGCGTCTCCGCAGTTCTGGGAAAGCGAGGTGTAGATGATGCCCTCCACCAGGTTCAAGCTCCAGTTCTTCGAATAGGGCGGTACGAACTGCGCCGGCCCGAATTTGACTCGCCCCGATCCCAGGTCCAGTCCCCACAACCTGCCGTCGGTGGCGATGGCGTAGATGATGTTGGCGGCGCGGTCGAGGGTGGGCGTAGCGTTCACGTTGTTGGGGCAAAGCCACATGCCGGCGTCTTTGGGAAGCACGTGGGTCTCAAAGTCGTGGCTCCACACGATCTCGCCAGTCTTCGCATCCAGCGCAAAGAGGTGGTCGGAGCTTCCGGCCACGTAGACCAGAGTCTTGATGCCGCCCGCCGTCTCGATATCGGCTGCCACCACGGGGGCCGTCAACGCCGTCAGCGATCTGGGCTCGTTCTTGAGCTGCGCCTTCCATTTCAGCTCCAGGTTGGCCACGCTCTGCGGATTCAGCTTGGCCTCGTCGAAAGCCCAGCCGGAGCGCTGAGGGTCGTGCCCGAAGGTTGGCCAGTCGGCGGCGTTGAGCGATCCGGAAAGCAACAGCCAAGCGATTGCCGCCAGGGCCATGGGTCGGGCGCTCGCCCGCTTCAACGAATTAGCGACGGTGGTTTTCATTCTTCTGTTGAACCCCCTTGTTCCGTCGCCCATTGTAACTTGTTTCGGACCCGCCACACCGGTTCAAGTGAAGCCCCGAATGTGATATAAATTAGCATATGGACAAGAGCATCCGCATCTATCACAGTCACGACGAAATGAAGGCCGACGAGTATCGGTACTGGCAAAGTCGGCCCGTGCATGAGCGGGATGGACGCGGTTGAGGAAATGATCTGCACCGCCTACGCACTCAAAGGTTGGGAGATAGAGCCGGATGCACCAAGACTACAAAGACCTTTTGTCCGCCTTCCATGCCCATGGCGCCCATGGCGCTAGATTACCTCATTGTGGGGCCCTACGCCGTTATCTCTTACGCCCAGCCCCGCTTTGCGAACGACATCGACTTTTTCATAAAGGCGGACCCCGCTAACGCGCAAGCGACGTATGCCGGGCTTGCCGAGTTCGGCGCAGGGCTCCAAGGCATTCGCCCGGAAGATTTCGCAGACCGCAGCGCCGCGCTTTGGCGAGGCAAACTCGCCGGGGATCTGATGGTGACAAATCGCTCATTCGCGCCCAACCGGTGGTAGGGGACATACCCATACCTTCGCTCTCTGTGGCCTCCGTGGAGCCTCTGGGACCTCTGTGTTGAGGTCTCCTTTTTGGTTGCGCGCACACGCCGCTCTGTTTTTGATATAATAACTTAAAATATTCTTCTTGACAACGGCCACTCGTTAAGCTATGGTATTTTTTCTGGGCTTCTCGTTCCAGCAAAAACCGTAAGAGAGGCTCTGCATCTAGCCGGTTGGGTGCAGCTTGGGAGTGAGAAGATAGCAACACTACGACGAGCGGCGGTGAGGACACCGGAGCCCAGCGGATTTTGCGATGTTGAATGAGTGATGTATAATTAATGTTTCAATCGAGGACGACGTGAGGCTGCAACTGCTCAGAATGGAGGATGCCAGGGGGCCGGGGCGAGGACGCTTGAAAGGGGGTTGCGCAGGTCGGAGATGGCGAGAAAAATGGAAAAAATGGTGCAACGAAGCCAACTAAGTTATTTATAATCCATAATATGACCTCTAGAACAAAGCCAAAACGAAGCCAAAACGAACTCCGCAAGTCCTTTAGAATCGACTTTGCCCCGAAAACAAAGCCAAAACGAACTCCGTAAGTCCTTTAGATTCGATCTGCCCAAAAAAACGAAGCCAACCGGTCCTATTGAGTGATTGAGTCATTGGCTGATTGGGCGACTGAAGAAGGATCAGATTGTTCCTTCTCATCTCCTATTGACTCGATAACCCGACGGCTCAGCGACTCGATGTTTTTCTTTTCCAGCGTCAACCAGTAATTTGAACCAGAGATCAAGGTTTCGAATTGAGCTTGTCCAGCGCATCTTTGGCTGCGGCCTGATTGGGATGACGCTGGAGGAGCGCCAGCAATACTTGCCTAGCCTCCTGACGTTTGTCGAGGGCGACGTCAAGCCGGGCGAGATTCAAGTAAGACTGGTCATAGTCCGGGGCCACGCGGATGCACTCTTCGAGCGTTGCCGTTGCTTGCTCGCCTCGGCCCGTGCGGATGTAGAGTATCGCCAGATTATTCAGGGCTTCGGGGTAGTTGGGGCGCAGTTTGACGGCCCGCTCCAGATACTCGCCGGCCCGCGTGGAGTCGCCCTGGAGCGCGAATAACAGGCCGAGGCTGTAATTCACCCCCGCGTCGTCGGGGTCAATCTTGAGCGCGCGCTCCAGCGCCTGTTGGCTCTCCGCCCAGCGATGCTGCTCGCGATACAGGTTGCCCAGGTTCTGCCAGGCGATCGCGTATTGCGGGCTCGCCGCGACCGCCCTCTGGAAATAGGCCTCGGCCTCTTCGGCATGTTTCTGTTGCGCCGCGAGCAGTCCCAGGTTGTTGAGCGCGTCCGCGTAGTCCGGCTTGATCTCGACCGCCCGCAGCAGGACTTCACGCGCCTCGGCGGGCTTTTGCTGGTTCATGTAGATGGTGCCGAGGTTGTAGTAAGCGTCGGCAAGGGCGGGGTTCACACGGATCGCCTCGCGGAACGACGCGGCGGCCTGATCGAGATACCCGTGCTGATAGAACGCTACGCCGAAGGTGAAGTTCTTGCGATGATACCCTTCGCCGAAGTACACGCCAGGGAACGGAAGCGCCAGGCTCACCCGCTCCTCCGCCGACTTGGGCAGGCGCCACAAGTCGGCCCGGAGGTGCTCGGGATCGAGTGTTCCCTGATAGACTTTGACGATGCGTCCTTCCTCGTCGATCAAGAACGACGTCGGAATGCCCAGGTCGCGCCGTCGGTCGAACAGGTAGCGGTAAAGCACGTTGTAAATGCCCGCCACGTCCTCCGAGGCCAGCAGGGTAGTCAACCCGAGCTTCTCCCGGCGGACGAAGGTCCGGACTCGCTCCGCCTCCGCCGGCGCGTCGACGTTGACGGCCAGAACCTCGACTCCCTCGCCCATTTCATTGCTTATTCCGTTGCCGGTTCTCTTGCCGAGCAGGCTTTCGAGCACCGGCAAGTCCTTCACGCTCGCCGAACTTCCGAGAGCCCAAAAGTTCAACAGGACCCGCCGGCCTCGCCACTCGGCCAGGGTGCGCTTTTTACCTGTGAGGTCAGGCAGTTCGAAGTCCGGCGGCAGGGCGGGATCGAGCAGCCAGGTCTCGCAGGCCGACGGCAATGCGGAGACGTCGTCGCCCTGTGGATCAACACTGGATTGCGCCCTTCCAAGCAGGTCATTCTGAGCGCAGGGAAGAATCTCTCTTCGGTTTTGCGGCTCGATTGAAGTTAAGGGAGATTCTTCGCCGCGCTCAGAATGACCTGCGGATGGACTTCTGACTCCATGTGTAAAGGGCTCGGACTTGACGGTTTCGGAACCCTCCTCGATCTCAATCCGGTGATTCACCGGCAGGTCCAGGAAATGTTGCATCAGGCCGCTAGGCCAGCGGATCTCGGCGCGGACCGGAGCGGCGGATGCTCCCAGCCCGAAGAAGACCTCTTTCGAGTGCTGCGAGCAGAATCCCGTCCCCGCCTCCAACAATCTCATCTGGCTCATCTGGCTCATCTGGCGTCCCAGTTCCGTCTCGATGGAAACCACCGTTCCGATGGCGTCGCGGTTGCTCTTCGTGCCGCGCAGCCGGAAGGCGATGGAGTTGCCGATTTCCTTCAGGTCACAGCGCAGCAGCCGCAGTTGCGGTCCGGTGCGATTCTTCAAGAAGAGTTCCGGGCGCCCATCATGGTCGTAATCGGCGAGGGCGAAGGCGCGGCTATCGTCCGGGAAGTCCAGGCCCACTGCTCCGGCACAGGACGTAAACGTTCCGTCGTGATTGCTCAGATAGAAGACGTTTCTCTGGTAGCCCGCCCACGTGCCGTCGGACCGGATCAGCTCGTTGATGGCGTTCCATCCTTGCTCGTAGCGGGGCGCCGGCTGCTCGGAGAGGGGTGACTGCGATACTACCTGCCGCCAGAAAAAGCTCTCCAGGTCGCGCCGATTGGGACCCGATATCATGCCGTTGGCAATGTAGAGATCGAGGAAACCATCGTGATCGAAATCCCAGGCGTGGTTCGACCACGACCAGCCGCTGCGCTCCACTCCGGCCAGGGCGCTGCGATCCTCAAAGTGCCCGTTGCCGAGGTTGCGGAAGAGCGAGTTGCCCTTGGCGTGGTGGCGGTAGAGGGCGTAAACCTCGGCTGGCAGGCGCTGGGAGAAGGCCTCCTGCATGGCGACGCGCTCGCCGGGCGCCTCCCACATATCGGAAACGTAGAGATCCAGCCGCCCGTCGTTGTCGTAGTCGAACCAGCACCCGCTCATTCCGGGCCCGATGTCCAACACTCCGGCGGCTTCCGCGACGTCGGTGAACGTGCCGTCGCCGCGGTTGTGGTAGAGGTTCTTCCGGCCGAAGTCGTTCACCACGTAAAGGTCGGGCCAGCCGTCGTTATCGTAATCCGCCCAGTGGCAATCGAAGCTGTACCGGTTGTTGTTCTGGTTGAGGCCGGCCGCGGCCGTGACGTCGGCAAAAGTCCCGTCGCGGTTGTTGCGGAACAGGAAGTTGGGCGGACCATTCTGCGCGTCGAAATAAGGCGTGGGGTAGCGATATTGATTGAGCCCCTGGTAGTAGCTGTAGAGGCAGAAGTAGACATCGAGCCAGCCGTCGCGATCGTAGTCGCCGAAGGCGGCGCCGGTGAAGGTCCCCTTGGGCTCGTCGGCGAAGCGGAACGCGTCCGGCTTGAGCTTGAAAGTGCCGTTTCCCTGGTTGAGGAACAGCACCGGACCCGTGTCGCGCACCACCAGCAGGTCCTGATGGCCGTCGTTATTGATGTCGCAGAAAAGCGCGCAAGGGGTGCCGTCGAGCACGCCCACTCCGGCGGCGTCGGTGACATCCTCGAAGGTCCCGTCGCCGCGATTGCGGTAGAGGCGGTTGGGCAGTCCGGAGGGCTGGCAGACGTAAAGATCGTCGAATCCGTCGTTGTCGATGTCCCCGCAGGCGATGCCGACGTTGCCGTAGACGTCGATCCCCGAAGCGGCGTCGAGCACCGTCCGCCAGTAGTTGATGCCGCGCCGGAGTTGCTCGCGGTAAGACGCATTGCCGCCAAAGGCATGCTCAGTGATCTCCACAAACACGGGGCCAGTGGAGCCAGTGGAACCAGGAGGGCTTATTGCGCGTGTGCGCGTCTCCTCCAAAGCTTGCCACCGGCGAATCCGCCACTCGCTGCCGCCGGTCTGCTCCCACTCGATTTCCCACTCGCCGAGCCGCTCTTCGCGGCCCCAGTGATCGGCGTCCGGCGCCGTCGCCACCCAGTCGTACCTCACTCGCGTACGCACCGCGAGCGGCGTCGAAGTGGTCACTTCCAGGGAAGGGATCCAGAATTCAGTCGTCAAGAGCCGACCGGACGCGCCAGTGCTAGACGCGCCTGTGAATAACCCGATCTGCGAGCGAATTTGCTCCACCAGAGACTCGCGGCCAAGCTCCAGGCTGGTGGGGAAGACGCAGCGTTGAACTTGGAAGTTCGCATCCGACCGAATGGTCTGAAGTTCAGAAGGCGTGAGACCGGAAGCGGCCACTTGCGGCGAAATGGAGTTGATCAGGGGCCGGAGATCGGGAGGAGACTGGCGCAGAGCAGCCCCCCATCGGTCGAGGACGGCTTCCAGTTCCTCCGCATACTTTTCCGTCGGAAACGCGTCCGATCCGGGCACAGTGTGCTGAAGGATGTCTTCAAGCGGTGGCTGGGCGCGATAGTGGGGCGTCAGCCGATACTCCGCCAAGTTGGCCTCTGCCCCAACGGGGGAAGTTCGCACTCCGCCCGCCCAGGGAGGCCAGAGACCCCGCAGGGGCGAGGCAACCAGGCAGGCGGACGCGGTCCCACCCAGACTCAGGAATTCGCGGCGCGTGAAGCCCCTCAGTGGGACCCAACCCTTACTTTGACTCAAGGCCACCGTCCGGATGATTCAGACAAAAGACTTGTGCTTCTGAACGTGATTCAGAAACACGAATGAACAAGGTAAGTTACAATCAAGAGCCGTCCAAGTGCAACTGACAGCGAGCAGCGCGCGTCGAACCAGGAATGGCGGGCGATGATGAGGGATGAAGGACAAGGGACAAAGGACCAAGGGTAAACGATGAAACGCGGCCTCTTCATCACCCTCGAAGGCATGGACGGCAGCGGCAAGACCACGCAGCACGGCTTGCTGGTGAAGCATCTCCGCCAGCGCGGTCTTGCCGTCCGGGAGACGCGCGAACCCGGGGGCACACGCGTTGGGGAAGAAATCCGGCGGATTCTGCTGGCCGACCACGGCGGACGCCCAGATAAGCTTGACAAGCTCGATGAGCTCGCTCCGCTAACGGAACTCACGCTGATGTACGCCGCCCGGGCCCAGCACCTCGAGGAGGTGGTGCGGCCGGCGCTGGCGCGGGGAGAACTGGTGCTCAGCGACCGCTTCAACGACGCCTCGATGGCTTACCAGGGTTACGGCCGGCAACTAGGTGCATCGGCGGTCCGCGCCCTGGATCAGACCATCTGCGGCCGCACGCAGCCGGACCTGACCCTTGTTCTCGACCTGCCGGCGAGGCTGGCGCTGGAGCGAGCCCGCGGACGCGAAACCCGTCGGCGCTCGAAGCACGGGCGCTTTGAGGCACAAAGCCTCAGATTTCACGAGCGGGTCCGCGCCGGTTATCTGGCGATCGCCCGCCGCGATCCGCGCCGTGTCAAGGTGGTGCGAGCCGACCAGCCGGTGGCGGAGGTCGCACGGCAAATCCGCCGCGTAGTGGATTCGTTCTTGAAAAGCAGTCGAAGAAAGCCTGCAGTTCTCAGTCCTCAGTTATCAGCTTTCAGTGAACCGAAGACCGAGAAGTGAAAACTCACTGAGAACTGAAAACTGAAAACCTTTCTTACGTGAGGTGAGGATTCGATATGGAGAAGAAAGACGCCAGCGCCAACAAGAAGAGTCCAAGCTCGATGAGCATGATGGAGCCGCGCTTTCGCAATATTTACAAGCAGTTTTACAAGGAAAGTTATTTCAGCGAGACCACGCTCGACTTGAAGACGAAAGAGTTGATCGCCATTGGATGTTCGCTGATCGCCAAGTGCGAGGGATGCCTGCAAGGCCACATCAAGAAGGCCCTGGAGATCGGCATCACCAAGCATGAGATCAGCGATGCCATTGTGATCGCCACCGGGATCGCGGCGGCCGGCATCGTGGACTTCTCCGATAAGGCAGCCACGGCGATGGACCTGCATCATTTTGACGAATGAAACGGGCCGTCGGCTAAAGTGAATTGGCGATTGCTGGTTGGCGACTGCCGATTAGAAGACAGGCTCATTGCCGACTCTGGCAGCCCCGTAAAGGGCCGCGCGGCTTGCCTTCGTCTTCTTCCAATCGGCAGTCTGCAAATCGTCAATTCTCTGCTACTCCCCCAGCACCTTGAGGATAACGCGCTTGCGCCGCTGGCCGTCGAACTCGGCGTAGTAGACCTGCTGCCAGGGACCGAGGTCGAGTTTGCCGTTGGTGACCGGCACAACCACTTCGTGGCCAATCAGCAGGTTCTTCAGGTGTGCGTCACCGTTGGTCTCGCCGGTGCGGTGATGGCGGTAATCGGCGCGAGCGGGCGCCAGTTCCTCCAGCCACTCCTCAATATCGGCGATAAGCCCGTCTTCGGCGTCGTTGACATAGACCCCGGCGGTAATGTGCATGGCCGACGCAAGCACCAATCCTTCCCTGATCGCGGCTTTAGCAAGAGCCTTTTCCAGTTCCGGCGTGATGTTGATGAACTCGCGCTTCGTCTTGGTATTGAACCACAGGTATTCGGTATAGGATTTCATTTCGCACCTCGATTCCCGTCGCCCGCCATCTTTCCAGCCCACAGAAAGGCGGCGCGCCGTCTCAAGATTCATCCTCGCCCTCAGAACCTGTAAGACTAAACACAGCCCGGCCCTTGACCGCAACCAAAAAACGAATAGAATCCCCACCGAGGCTAGTACTCTTGGCTATAATGCGGTCATTAACGGACCCAACGCGCGCTTTACGGTGGACCAGGCGAACGGCAATATCGACTACAACTTCTCCTCCACCGACCGCTGGCATCTCAAGTTCACTGCCGATGCCTTTAACCTCTTCAACCAACCGAGCTTCGACACGCCCAACAACAACGTGTCGTTTAACCCGGACTTCGCGAACCCACCGACCTACGGACCCAATGGGCAGGATTCGTTCTTCACTCCTTGCGTCGCCGCGACCGGGGCTTATGCCTGCCCGCCCAGCGGATCGTTGGGGCTTATTCAACACACCCTCGGCAGCTCGCGCTTTATCCAGATGTCGCTGCACCTGATTTTCTGAGCGCCATCGCGGTTCCTCGTTGGGGCGACGTGCCGCGTCGCCCCTGCGAGCCCCTTTCCTGGTACGGGCTGCCCCAGCTCCAAGGCCTCGCCAACGCGGAATCAGGTTCCTCCCGCTGTGGGGCGGTCTGCCCATTGGCTGTGGCCGATGAGCGAAACACCTTCCTTCAGTCCTGGAGCTGCGAACAAAAAAGTCGAAGGTCGAAGGTTGAAGGTCGAAAGTCCCGTTCTTCCCGAACCGCGACGTGCCCTCTGCCTCCTGCGGGCTGCCTTCTGCCGACTGCCTACTGCCTTCTTCTTGAGATGAAAGGGGGTGGCCACTCATCCCAGGGCTTTCGCCCTGGGCTAAACTGTGCCGCCGCTCCGCGGCTTCCGGGCTGCTTTCCGCCGCCTGCTGCTGACTGCCTTCTGCGGACTGCCTACTGTTCTCTACGGTGGCTTCGTTCCTGATTTGCGCGGACGCCGATGCTTTGTTTTCAAGCAGATCGGTGGCTTCGTTCTTTGAAAAGTCGAAGGTCGAAGGTTCAAGGTCGAGGGTCCCGTTCTTCCCGAACCGCGACGTGCCCTCTGCCTCCTGCGGATTGCCTTCTGCCTTCCGCCTACTGCCTTCTTCTTGAGGTGAAGGGGGTTGGCCACTCATCCCAGGGCTTTCGCCCTGGGCTACATTATGTCGCCGCTCCGCGGCTTCCCGGCTGCTTTCCGCCGCCTGATGCCGACTGCCTTCTGCCGATTGCGTAATGCTCTCCGCGGTGGCTTCGTTCCTGACTTGCGCCGACGCCGATGCTTTGTTTTCAAGCAAATCGGTGGCTTCGTTTTTTGAAAAGTCGAAGGTCGAAGGTTGAAGGTCGAGGGTCCCGTTCTTCCCGAACCGCGACGTGCCCTCTGCCTCCTGTGGACTGCCTTCTGCCTTCCGCCTACTGCCTTCTTCTTGAGGTGAAGGGGGCTGGCCATTTACCCCAGGGCTTTCGCCCTGGGGACCGCCTTCTTCTGCTGACTGCTGACTGCCGGCTGCTGACTGCCCACTGCTTTCTTCTTTCTCACGCGCGAAGCGTTCGGCCCGCACCTTCAGCAGCAGTTGCAGCTTGCGCTCGATGTGCCGGTCCGTCACTTCCATCTCCTTGAAGAGGATCAAGGCGTCGCCGCCACAGGTCACTAGGCGCGCCTCGCGCGACGCCACCGTTTCCTGCTGGTGCTCCACCTTGTAGCGAATCCAGGCCCGGTGGTAGGAGTCCAACTCCTCCTCCAGGAATCCCAGCACTTCCACATACTCCGCGTCCGAGATGTGCGGCCCCTGACAGAATTTCTGAAACATGTCTTCCCCCAGCCGGTTGGGGTCGTTGGTGCCATAGAGCAGTTTCCACTGCGGCCGGTCGAGCATGCTGCCGGCGCGACGCTTGGCGATCTCAAGCTGCTGGCCCAGGATGCCGAGAATGTGACGGAACTTACCCGCCGAGTCATCCTGCCTCACCAGCCCGCCCTTCTGCATCTCCGATTTGACGTAGGTCACGGCGTAGCTTTCGTTCCGCTCCTCACGTTTCCATTCCTCCAGATTGGCGTCCTGGAGTTCGCTCAACTTGACGGAGGCGTCGAAGCGGTCGAGCCGGGCGTGATTCCAGAAATCGTCAGCGAGGGCGTCGAGGAGCATCTCCTCGATGGGCGAGCCGGGGGGATAGGTGGCGTAAACGTCCTTGCGGAGGCGCTCACGCTCCGCCGGGTCCTCGTCGAGCTCGGCCATCAACTGGAGGCGGCGCTCGTTGGAGTAGTAGCCGTGCTTGAAGCTGTTGTGGCTGGCGATGCGCTTGCCCATCTTGGACTTTGGCCCGGTGGACTTGGCGGAGTTGGCACGATTGGCGGTGCGCTTCCTTTCGGAGACGCCGCCGTTAGTAGGGCCATTGGTAGGGTTAGTGGGCTGGCCGTTGTCGGGGTTCGGGGCTTGGGATTCAGGATCGTCAGGCACGGGGTCCGGGGGTGCTGGCGCGACGCCGGCAACGTCAGGTTCTGCTTTCACTGTTTCAGAGTCGATCAAAACTCCAGAAGCCATTCTCTCCTCCATTCTGAACTTGGGAACGAAATTTGTGATGGCGAATGGTGAAAAGAAGACGTGAGTTCCATCTTCAATTCACTATTCACAATTCACTATTCACAATTTCATGATGAGCTGGTGACTCGGCTTCTCAAAGGTGTGGAATGTTTATTACGTCTTATACATTCTATACGTCTTGGACGTTCTGGACATTCTAGACGGCGGAATGGAGGTCCGCTTGCCAGCGCGATGACTGCGGGGCTGATGCGTTTGAAAAAGGATGCCTTAATCTTGGCCACTTCTTCACAGTACTTTGGGAGGTCGGCGCCGCTGGCAGCGAATGGCCGGCTCTAAACAGGACGACATTAGTTGTGGCGTGAGGCTTCAATTTTGGATTTTGGACTTTCGATTTTGGATTGAAGAGAAGCGCGACCAGAGCGGGTTCTTCAATCCAAAATCCAAAATCCAAAATGAAATTCGGATGCGCAACCACTTATGTCGCCGGATATAGTTGTCAATGCGGGCCCGCATTTTCGGCGGCCTCGAGCAGGGCGGCTTTCTCCTTCATTCCGTTCTGCCTTGCAAGGTCAAGAGCCGTCTTCCCGTCTTGATCGCGAGCCAATAGGTCTGCACCGTTTTCCAGGAGAACTCGCGCAACGTCTGGTGCCGTCGATTTGATCAGCGGTGTGTCTCCCCTTTTGTTCCGCGCGTTCACGTTGGCGCCCGCCCTGATGAGTTCGAGCGCCGCACCGGCATCCCAGCCGCAATCGATTAGCGCCGTGTTGCCATCGTCGTCTTCGGCGTTGGGGTCAGCGCCAGCCTGAAGAAGCAGGGCGACAACCTTGGCCCCATCGATCTGTGGCCCCCCTTCCCCGTAATGCCACTGTCCCGCTTCCATCAGCGCCGTTTGGCCTTTGGAGTCGCGCGTCTACCCCCGGGCCCGGGCGACGCTCGAGGATTTCCTCCACCACTGCGGGAACTCCTGAGGTCGCAGCCGCCATCAGAATTGTTCCTCCGCCTTTGTCGCGCCAATCCGGGCTCGCTCCGTGATCGAGCAAGAGCCGCGCCGATTCGATTTTTCCCGATCGAAGGGCCGTCGCGAGCGCCTCACCTAGGTCCTTTCCGTTCGGGCCGCCCGCGCCGGCGTCGAGTAAGGCGCCAAGAATCACGATATCTCCGCGCCAAACGACCTGCGGTAGTGGCATCAAATGCCCGATGACGGGCACTCCGACCGCGATCAGGTTCAGGACTGCGTCAGCGCTCCCGTACTCTGCCACTCTTGCCAGGGTGTCGGCCGCCTCTGCCGATCGGAAGTTCCACTTCTCTCGTTTCAAAATGTCGACCGTATTGGCATTGCCTTTCGTCCATCGCTCTGTGCCTGTCAGTTCATCGATGGCGCGCTCCAACTCACGCACTGCCAAGGGCATCCCGACGTGTTCACCGGCGTAGTCCGTGACCTTTTTAGATTTGCCATCGATCTCGATTGACGTACGGAACGTCGGTAAGTCTGTAGCGGACCAGACGTAGCCGTCGCTGAGAGAGTAGTAATCGGCTTGACGGAATTTGTTCACGAGTTCGTGCACGGTTTCTGGTGGCACCGAACCGCGGTGTTGACCCTTGATCGCCACAAAATCGCGCCCTTCGTAGAGGACGGTGCCGTCACCGTGAACTTCAACCTTGTACGCCGGGCACGATCCAAAGCACCCTGTCCGCTCCAGCGTCATGCGCACCGACTTCCAGTCCTGCACCACGGGAAATGGAATGTGTTGGAGCGGTTGCAGTTCCGGCGGTAACACACTCAGATCTTCCTCGAACTTAGCCGGAACCACGCGGCCATTGCGTTCGAATGGGCGGTAACGCAGGTTGCGAATTGCTGCTTCAGCTTGGCTCAGGAGACCAGGGGGGACGCCGGGGAGACCAGGAACGCCGACATCCGCAGCAGCCCCTGTGACAGCCCCGTCCGGGCCGACCGTCACCTGCACGTGGATTCCACTCATGGTGAGGATCTCCGCGAAACCGACCAGAGTGGCGCGCAAGATCGGGCGAGGCCCGATGCGGTGGCTTTCCACTTCCTGCTGCGAAACCTCGACGGCCTCGGGTGCTTTTGGCCGCGCTTCCGGGCCCGCCTGCTGTCCCAGGCACGGCCTTTCAAAAGGCGCGAGAAAAATCAGAAGGCTGACGGCAACCGGGAGTTGCTTCATAGTGCTGTTAGGTTATCGCCGATCACTTCCAACACATCGTGAGAAAACCGGGCTAGTAGTAAATAGGTCGGCACGAGACCGGAGATTGGTTTCATAGAGCCGTCTCCAGCACGAAGAAAATTCGATCGAGAATTTCGAAGGGGTGATGCAGTGAGAACGGTATGCGGACGGCTTCGAGTCCCGGATGCAGGTGACACCGCGGCTCTACCAGTGGGTTTTGGTTCCTTGGATTCTGCCCTTCGGACAATTTCTTCGCTACTGAGCCCGTAGTGCTCTGCCAGTTCTGCCAGGCGCTTTTGCCGCTCCATCTCAGTCATGATGCCGCCATCGGGGGCGGCCATGAATATGCTCGCGCCAATGAAGCTGCGGATATTCGGTGCGAACTCGGCAAGGCTGGCCACCGCTTCCGGGGGCATCCACAGGACGATCGGGCCGACGCGTTCCAATGCGCTACGCATAACATCCAAGGAGGACCATTTCTCGGGCGCCAAATCAGCCCCGGCAGTGAGGACAACGGCGTCATCGTCCGGCTGCTGGAGCGCCTCTCGTAATCGCTCGAAGGTGGCGGTTTCCAAAGGGAAGACTCTGGTGGGTATCTCCAAGAACGAGTGTAGTTCGGTTTGCAGTTCATCCAGGGCAACGGTGCTATCGGTTGGCGGGCCCAAAACAGCGAGCCACGGGTTCGGCCCGCGAATGTCCAATCGCCGGGCAATTTCGACCATCGGTTCGCTTAAGAAGTCAGGCACTCTTGGGCTCCGGCCGAGGAATTACCGACAGCAGAGCCGGATGCACGCGGAAGTCAGTCGATGAATATTCCAGGACACGCCGAGTAACCAGCAGCTCCACATTAGCCGGTTGATCGATCCGGAACGATCCGGACCCTTCCAAGTCGAGAAGTGTTCTGATCGCTTCTGGACCCAAGCCCCGAAGATAACCAGTGCCGAGCTGGCGAACTACCTTCTCCACGTCTGCCGCTGTCACGGAGTCCCGATCTGATACATACGCCTCTTCGGCCGCGTCCCGGGCAAGCGAAATCAAATCTCGCAGCACGCCTCCGGAATAATGGCAGATTGAGTCTGCCTCCACCCGGGTCAGCAGCTCGTATCCGCCACGCTTCTCCAGCACCGGCCGCAGGGACCCATCTTCAGGATTGGCGGCGATCACCGCAAGGTGGTGAATCCTGTCAAAGTGGTCGGATGCCGATTGACCGATTCCGACCCCGAATAGGACGGAGAGGGGCGCAGTTGCTAGGATCGACACTTTGAGCTCGCGAAACAGCCGTAGGTCTTGGAACACAACGGACCAGAACTTGGTAGCGCCTAGCAAGCGATCCAACCCATCGAATATCACCACAATATCCTTGTGGAATTCCCTCGCGATAGTCATGAATTCTTCGAGAGGGTGACGAATCTCTTGAATGTCGCGCAGAAGGGCGGGCAGCGGCGGCTTTAGCTTGCCTGGAATGTTTTCGGTTACATAATCGGGCTCAAGCTGCATCCTGTCGTAGAGGGCCCGAAGATTTTCAAGGGGGTCCACCCGTCGCTTTACTTGCTTTCCGTATGCGTACCCTTTTACTTCTTCGTAGATTCTATCTAGTTGTTCAGTTCTTCTTTTACTCACGTCAGTACCCGCATGAAGGTCAATAATTACCGCCCAGGCGAGATACATTCCAAAACTCGCGAGCAGCGAACCCGAATTCAAGCTATATTAGATAAATCGGTCTCAGCCGAAATGTCAATGTACAAGGGCAGCATATGCCCTTGCTCGTGGAGCCATCTTTCGGCAAGAAGGAGCTCTGTCGTCTTGCCCGATCCAATACCACCCACCAACAACTGCTGGCTGCCGGGCTCAAGGTCCGCGCGACCGGCCAGGTTCCGGAACAGAAATCGCTGCAGGTCCTCGCACACCAATCCCGCCTCGATGGGGTCCCGGGCGGGCGCCGTAGGGTTAAAAGCCCGCATGTAGGCGCGAAACCTATCGCGGCGCTGAAGGCGACTCCCGAAGTTGATACTGAGGTCGACATACGGTCAGTATAGGCGCATCTCGGAGCGGTGAGAATCAAATGTGTTTCACGGACTTTGCCGTTCGCCTCATTCACTGCCGGGCCCGGCTGCCGGCGGGCTTTTCGCTTTCAGCGTTTGCAGCCGCTCGCCCTTAAGATGGGATTCGGGCGTCGAAGTGTGTTTCTCCGTCCCGAGTTTTCCCTTTAAGGCCGACTTGCGCGTCCGGAGGTGAGCACTGCCCTCCCTAACTGCCCAAATGCCGCCGAAAAAAGCTGACGATCCTCCGCCGCGCATCTTCCGCCGCCGGTTCGTCATACCCAATGTGAATCACGCGCAGCGCCTTGAACCACCAGGTGCCGGGATTGTTGAGAAACGAGTGCCCCGCTTCCGGATACTCTTTCACGTCGTGAGCCACACCTACGGCGGCGAGCGTCTGCTCTAACTTCTGCGCCACGCCCCGGTTCCAGCGGTCCTTGGCCCCATAGCTCGCGACAATCGGGCATGCCCGCGCCAGAAAGGTCGCGGCGTCCTCCGGCAACTGCCCGCCGTAGTTTATGCTCGCCGCTCCGAATCCATAACCCGCCACGAGTAGTAGCGCGAACCCGCCTCCCATGCAAAACCCGATGACACCGATCTTGCCCGTGCATCCCTCTTGCCGGACCAACCAGGTGCGAACAGCCTCCACGTCGTCGTAGGTCGGGCCTCGCCGCGCCTTCAGGTCTCGCGCGATGGCGAAGAGACATTTCATCCGGCCGCGGAAGAACAAGTCCGGAGCCGCTGCCAGGAATCCCTCGCGTGCCAGCCAACGCGTCTGGTTACGCAGATCTTCCGTCATGCCCCCGACGTCGTGGAGCACCACCACACCGGGCCACGGCGCGCCCTGCTCGGGGACCGAAACGAATGCCGGCAAATCGCCGGAGTTCACGGGGATTCTCACGTCACCCATATTGCCCATCCCTGTCCGCAGGTTGTCGCTTGAGGCCACGGGTCAGCGCAGCCCGACGGCGCCCCGTACGGGCTCGATCAGCTTGGCGGAGTCACTTTCGCGTCAGCTCAAAGTCGAAGCTGGACTGGGACCCGCTGGCATCGACCATCTTCCATTTCTCGACTATGTGATCTTTGTCCTTGAATGTCAGGGTCAGGCCGTTGATATAAGTGGCGCCGGCAGGCAAATTGGTCGCATCTTGAAAAGCGAAGTCTATGGAAGAGGACTTCTGGTCAATTCCGTGACCGCGCAGTCTGACCTGATAGCCGTCCTTCGTAAATAGGGTCATCATCATCGAACCGCCATCAGGATAATAGACCACCGTGAATCCCGCGTTTCTTTCCAGCAACGCGGCCCCATGCGAGATCGGCTCGAATGTCGTTTCATACTTTTCTTTGTCTTCGAAAAAAGTCCACCGTCCATCGAGTTTTTGCTTGAGGAGATCAAAATCGCTTGCTAGGCCGTTCGTGGCGACAGCCGCAAGACTGGAAAACATCAAGAGTAAACTGAGCGCAAACCGAATCACAGTTCTCATTTCTTGCCTCCCCAACTGATCGTGAAACAGTGTTCCTTCAATAGTTGGTACTGCCATCGTCCACCGCTGGGCATTCCCGCTAAGAACATCTCGCATTACATTGATTTCGCGAGGGTGCGGGTGCCGGTCAGCGCAGCCCCACGGCGCCGCGCACGGACTCGATCAGCTTGGCGGAGTCATATCCGACGCCGTCCTTGAAGACGATCCCCACCTTCTCGATGTCCTCAATGTTGGCGGCAGGATTGCCATGGACCACCACCAGGTCCGCCAATTTGCCGGGAGCGACGGTTCCAATCTTGTCGGCTTCGCCAAGGAACTGTGCTCCGTTTTCGGTGGCGATGTGGATGGCTTCGGTCGGCGAGAAGCCGGCCTGCACCAGCAGTTCCACTTCCCGCTGATCGCCGAAGCCGGCCACTACGCCGCCATAACCGGTGGGATCGAGTCCGGCCAGCAACAGGCCGCCGGCCTTGACGAAATCGCGTTCGAACTGCATTTCTTTGCCCAGGTTCGTCGACGCGTTGGAGTGCTCGCGCTGGCCCACCAGGGCACGCGTGGTGAGGTAATCGATCCTTGACGGCCCGGAGAGTACGTCCAGCACACGCGTCTGGAGGGGAGGCCGGTCCGGCACGGAGATCTCAAAGACCGGCAGGGTGGAAGTCACGGCCACGTGGTGGCTCACCAGGTCGCGGATCATGCCCTGCACCGGCGCGCTTTCCACGTCGAGGTCGGCCATCGTCGCGGCGGTGAGTTGTTGCGAGGGACACACGTCGGGCTGCTTGCCTTGGTCGAACTCGGTGTCCACGAAGAGACCATGCTCGAGGTCATCGATCCCCAGCGCGGCGGCCTCCATGAAACCGATGCTGCACAGGTGGCCGGTCACCTTGATGCCGCGCCCGTGCGCAGCCTCGATCGCCGCCTTGAGTTCGGCGCGCGTGATATGCATGTAGGCCTTGAAAGAGGTCGCGCCTTCCGCGGCCCAATAGTTGACCGTGCGCGCTGCGTCCTCCGCGTCTGCAAGCTCGTGCATGTTAGGCGTGTAGGCTCCCGGGCCTTCCAGATAAGGCCCGGTGACGTGGATCTTGGGTCCGGGCGTCTCACCTTGGTCGATGAGTTTCTTCAGGCTCAGGTCCGTATAAGGCTCTACGCTGCCCGTGGTGCGAAGGCTCGTGACCCCGCCGGCCAGATACAGCCGCGGAAAGCTGAAGCCCATCTCGTTGTAAAGGACCACCCGGCCGGCCGAAGCGCGCTCCGCGAACTGGCTGGGATAAAACAAGTGGTCGTGCATGCCGACGGGGCCGGGAATCACGGTGTAACCGCTGAGGTCGAGCGCCTGGGCGCCCGGCGGCGGCGTTGTGCTTCCGGCACTGCCCACGGCGCGAATACGTCCGTTCTCGATCACCACCGTTTGATCCTCGGCGGGCGCGGCTCCCGTGCCGTCGATGACGCGGACGTGCTCCAGCGCCACCACCGGAGCGCTCACCTTGACGAAATCCTGCACCAGCTTGGAAAGCTGGCCCTGGGCGCGCAACGTTGCCGCCACTAGCAACGCCGCTGCTATCACGCCGATAGGGCCCATAAGGCAAAGACTCTTGCGCATGGCGCTCCTCCTTGGCTCGAGTGTCGATCTGGCCGGCATCCATTTTACACGCGAGCGCGTCAGAAGTGGTTAGTGGCGAGTGGCTAGCAAGAGAAGTCGAAACTTCGAGGTTTGAGTTCAAGAGCGAAAGGGGAGGGTTCCGCGTGGTGCAGGCGATTCGGCATAAAGTGGTCGATCTTGATTAGTGCAGCAGCGAGCTGAACGCTGCACCAAGATAGTACGGCCACAACAGAATCGCCAGGACGCCCTTCCAAAAAGTCAGGTGTAGAAACCCGATGGTAAACAGCCAACCGCTGCACCACAAGCTCCCCGCAAAACTGTGCTGTTCGATTTTTATTTTCTCCATGCTAATGAGTATACACCCTCTCCAATTGAAGGACCTGCCTTGACTCTTCAACCTTCGACCTTCAACTTCTCTTGCTAACCACTAGCCGCTTTTAAAGGGCGGGCGGGACGCCCGCGCTCCCAGAGGGTATTGACTTTAGGCGGCGTGCTTGGTATGGTAATTAATGAGGGAATGCATCGATCATTCATTTCGAGCCTCGTCGCTTTCGGCCTGACCGGGCCCACCGTCTGTTTACTTCCCGGCGTGAATCCTACCTTCTGATGCTTGGGTCTCGCGAGGTACCCATCTCCGTATGAAAACCAGTGTAAAGGTCGAAAAAGGCGTCGAACAATTGTTTGGTACGTTCGACGAAAACCTGAAACTGTTGGAGAAGAGTTTCGGCGTCACCACGCACCTCGGAGACGATCAGCTCGAAATTGAGGGTTCGGAGCGCAACGTGCAACGCGCGCAGCAACTGGTGGGAGACTACGCCGATCTGGTGGCCCACGGCGCCCGCTTTGAGGCCGGGGACGTGCAATCGTTCCTGCGCATCCTGGCACAGGATCCCACCGCGACGCTGAAGGGCCTGGCGGAAGCCGGCCGCCCGCGGGCCTTCGGCAAGAAGTCGATTGCGCCCAAGAGCCTCAACCAGCGCCGCTACGTGGACGCCATCGAACGGCACGACATGGTGTTCGGCATCGGGCCCTCCGGCACCGGCAAGACGTATCTGGCGGTGGCCATGGCGGTGGACGCGCTGCTGACCAAGGAAGTCAGCCGCATCATTCTGGCGCGGCCGGCGGTGGAGGCGGGCGAGCGCCTCGGCTTCCTGCCCGGCACGCTCCAGGAGAAGGTGAACCCCTACCTGCGTCCGCTTTACGACGCGCTTTACGACGTGCTGGATCCCGACCGGGTGGAGCGGTACATCGAGAAAAGCATCATCGAGATCGCACCCATTGCCTTCATGCGCGGGCGGACGCTGAACGACGCTTTCGTGATCCTCGACGAAGCGCAGAATACCACCAGCGAGCAGATGAAGATGTTCCTGACGCGGCTGGGCTTCAACTCCAAGGCGGTGGTTACCGGCGACATCACCCAGATCGACCTGCCCAGCGAGCGGCGCTCCGGCCTGATCGAGGCTATCGACGTGGTCTCGCGGGTGGAGGGAATCGCCTTCGTCTACTTCACCGAGCGCGACGTGGTGCGCCATAGCCTGGTGCAGCGCATCATCCGTGCCTACGAGGAGTTCGACCAGTCGAAGGCCGCCGCCGCCGACAACGGGCGCGAATCGAAACTCGAAGTGCGAAACTCGAAGATCGAAACTCGAAACTCGTAGAAGAGCCGGCTGGCTCGCTTGCACTCGAAGAACCAGAACTCGACGCAGAGTTCACGGAGCCACAGAGTCGCAGAGAACAGGGGTGTCGGGGTGCGCTTCCGTGATGTTCGAGGTGAATTCTTTTCGTTGGACGCTCGAAGCAAAAGGCTTTCGCCATCGCGCTCACGGGATTCGGGGGAAGGGTAGTCTCTGCACCTCTGTGGCCTCTGCGTTGAGCTCCTATTCTATGCGAGGCACAGAGAAGTTTCGAAGTAGCAGTACCTGGTTTGATTGCGAGTGCTGAACGTGGTCATCAACCGGCAAAAGAGTGTCGCCATCGATGTCGCGGGCACCAAGGTCTTCGTCAGGCGTCTGCGCACACTCTTGAAACTGGGGCGGCGCGACTTCAACGTGTGCTTCGTGGGCGACAGGGAGATGGAGCGACTGAACGCTACGCATCGTGGCCAGACCCGACCCACGGATGTGCTCTCGTTTCCGTGGGAGGCAGACTCGGAGTCAGAAACTGGAAATTGGAAACTGGAGAGTCGAAACTCGCGAGACGAAGGTCAACACCCTAGGGGAAACCCAAACCGTGGCCGAAAGGATCGAGTTTCCAGTTTCCAGTTTCCAGTTTCTAACGCCGAGTGGCGCCATTTCTTGGGCGATATTGTCATCTCCGCCGAGACGGCTCGGGCTAATGCCCGGCAGGAAGGACACTCGACGGAGAACGAGATCCGCTGGCTGATTCTTCATGGACTTTTGCACCTGCTCGGCTACGACCATGCGACCGACCACGGAGAGATGACGGCGATCGAACTTTCGCTCCGGGAAAGGCTGGGGATCGCGGAAGAAAGCAAGAACAAATCAAATGGCAAAAGGCAAATGGCAAAAGGCAAAGGTTAAGAACCCTACGCTCTTCACTTTTGCCCTTTGCCATTTGCCCTTTGCCTTTTGATTTTCTTTATGCTGCTTACTCTCCTCTGGATTCTGGCTCTCGCCGCTCTCGTCGGCGTCAGTTCGGTGGCCTCGTATCTGCGCCTGCTGATGCGCAGGCTTCCGTCGGTGGCGGGGCGCCGGCTTTTTCAGCCGCAGCCCGGCCGTCGTTTTCAGGCGGACCGCGAGCGTGTGGGCATTTCGATCTCCGCGCTACACGGGGTGCTCATGGCCTTCTTCGCCGTGGGCCTCACCGGACTCTTGTTCGTGCTTCAGCCTGGACGCCTCTGGGAAAACCTCGGCGTGGCCCTGCTGGTGGTTTTGAGCGTGGTGGCCATCGTGGACCAGTTGATTCCTTTCCTCATGGTGGCGCGACACGACGAGCCGGAAGCGATCCTGGAGCAGTGGCTGCCGCTGCTGCGCGTTGCCGTTTTTGCTGCCGTGCCGCTCACTTTCCCCATCCTGATTTCAGCCACCATCACGCGCCTGCTCGAGTCCGAGGAGACGAAGCCTGAAGAACCTAACACCCAGGACGAATTCGAGGATCTCATCGAAGTAGGCGAGAAGGAGGGGCTGATCGAGAAGGGCCAGGGCGAGATGCTGCAATCGGTGGTGGAGTTCGGCGACAAGGTGGTGCGCGAAGTGATGACCCCGCGCCCGGAAATCGCCGCCCTCGACATCAATCAGCCGGTGGAAGCGTTGCGCCAGCTTTTCCGGGAGACCCGGCACTCGCGCTATCCCGTCTACGCGGGCGACCTCGATCACATGGAAGGCATCATCAACGTGCACGACCTGCTGGCGGTGCCCACCGACGAGCAATCGAAGGCGAACCTGCGTCAATTAGTGCGGCCCGTGGCCTTCGTGCCGGAGACCAAGCGCAATACCGAGCTATTGAAGGAACTGCAACAGTCGACCAACCAGCTCGCGATTGTGATCGACGAGTATGGAAGCGTCGCGGGGCTGGTGACGGTTGAGGATTTGGTGGAAGAGATCGTGGGCGAGATTCGCGACGAAGCTGAACCGCACCCCGACGATCTCGTGCAGGAATCGGAGAACACGTATCTGGCGGCGGGTACCACCGAGCTCTCGCATGTCGCCGACCGGCTCCACGTCGATGTAGAAGGCCGCGACTATTCCACTGTCGGCGGTCTGGTGCTGGCCGAACTGGGTCACGTTCCGGCGCCGGGCGAGAAAGTGGAAGCGGACGGGCTGGCGATCGAAGTGCTGGAGGCCAGCGAGCGGACGGTGCTCAAGGTGCGACTCAAGGTGACGCCACCGGCGGAGCCCGCGGCGGACATTACGGACAGTAAGCAGTAAGCAGTCGGCAGTAGGCAGTAAGCAGAAGGCAGAAAGCAAGAAAGGCAAAGGGCAAATGGCAAAAGTGAGGACCACCGCAGACGAGTCTCGAATCCTCATCGCGGACTCGCAAGGCCCAGCTCCCGATTCCCCACTCCCTACTCCCGACTCCCTCTCTTCCCACAAGTCTGGTTTCGTCGCCATCGTGGGGCGGCCCAACGCGGGCAAGAGCACGTTGATCAACGCTCTGGTGGGGATGAAGGTCTCGATCGTGACTCCTGTCCCACAAACCACGCGGAATCGGATTCTCGGCATCGCCAACCGGCCCGGCGCGCAGATCATCTTCATGGATACGCCGGGCATCCACAAACCACTCTCGGGCCTCAACCGGCAGATGATGGAGTTCGTTCGACAGGCGCTCCAGGAGCGCGATCTGGCGCTCCTCATTGTTGATGCGGCAGAGAAGTTTGGCAAAGGCGACCAGTTCGCGATCGAACTGCTGAGGCAATACTCGCCGACCACTATCCTGGCGCTGAACAAAATCGACAAGATTCACAAGCCACGCTTGCTGCCGCTGATCGACCGCTATTCGAAGCTGTACGATTTTGCGGAGATCATTCCCATTTCCGCCAAGTCCGGTGCGGGTCTCGACGAGCTCCTCACGGCGGTGGTTAAGCTACTGCCGGAAGGTCCGCAGTATTTCCCGCCGGATGTTTACACCGATCAGCCGGAGCGCTTTCTCGCTGCCGAAATCATTCGCGAAAAGATCATCAGCCACACGCGGCAGGAAATGCCTTACGTCACGGCGGTGCTGATCGATCAATTCGAAGAGACGCCGACCCTGACACGGATCAGCGCCACGGTGGTGGTGGAAAAGGAGTCGCAGAAGCCGATCGTGATCGGGGCCGGTGGCGAGCGCCTGAAGCAGATTGGCACCGAAGCCCGGCTGGAACTTGAAAAACTGCTCCCGCCCAAGGTGTTTTTGGAACTTTACGTCAAGGTGGAACCGCAGTGGCGCGATAATCGCACGGTGGTGGCGGAACTGGATTACCGAAACGAAGCGGGCGAGTGGAGTGGAGCGGATTCGGAGGCTGGGAGCCAGGAGTCAGGAGTCGGGAGCGAGGAGTCAGAAGGAGATGTAAATTGTGAATAGTGAATTGTGAATTGAAGACGAAACTCAGATGGATGTCTTCCTTCACCATTCACTATTCACTATTCACCACTCACACCATTCACAACTCATTCTGGCTTCTGATTCCTGACTCCTACTTCATAGAGGGGTCCTGCCCCGGCCCGCCGACGGGCTTGAATTTCGGGATGCGGTCCTCGACCGGCGGCAGGGTCGGAAACCCGGAGTGAGGCTCCAATTGGTACCAGTAGGCTACCGAGAATAGGTTGTCGGACCGCAGGTCGGCATGGCCGTCCTCCATGCTGAACGTAATCGACTTGCGAAAACGGATCGGCGCCTCCAGGTGCCAGCGGTACATCGAGAAGCGCGCGCCCGGTTGCCAGCCCGTGAACTCGATGAGGCCCACGGTCGGCGTGCTGTAAAGCCGGTCGAAGCCCCAGGCGCCGTTGAAGTAGTCTTCGCCGCCGGTGCCGTGGATTCGGGTGTCCGGCTCACCGTCGATCCAGACAAACTCGTCGCCCTCGTTCCAGCCGCCCCATTGGTTTTCGAAAACGGAGAGCGTGACGCCCACCAATTGCCCGTCGCCCTGCGTGTCGAGGAAAACATAGTTCAGGTCGCCTGACTTGTTGTACCAGCGCGGGTCCGAGTGAGCCTCGCGGAAATCGTTGCCGTAGAAATTCCCCTTGTACCAACCCTTGCACGGTGTGCACTGGCGGTACTGGGCGTGGAAGTAGGCGGTGTGGGGCGCGAGAGACGGCAGCTTGACCCAGTCGATGTTCCAGTAGAAGTCGGAACTATCCTGGCTCCCCTCGTTGGTGACCGTGATCCTGCCGTGCTTCGCGAAAGGCATGGGGAAATAGGAGTTCAACGCCTTCTCGGGATTCACCGTGATGAGTGCCGATTGGAATACCTGGTAGTCGCCGAGACCCAGGCCGAAGAAGTCGCCGAGGGGAGTCTCCACGCTCGGCTCTTTCTCGTCATCCCAATACATCCGCAGCACCATCTTTTTCAGGTGGTAGGCCTCGGGCGACGCCAGGGTGATCCAGATGTGGCGGATTTCCCCGGGACCGTTTTGATCGAAAATGGCGAGGGTCTGGCCGGGCGGAATGTGGGTGTAATCGGCGTTGCCACCGCTGCGGTCCCAGCTACCGGCGCGCTCGGACTCGTAGCCGCGTAGTTGTGGCAGGTCCTGCGCGGAGAACTGTTGCGCCTGCAGGGTACCCACGCAGGCAAGGGCAAGAAACAGTCGAGCGACTCTTTTCATGGTCTCCACTCCTGAAAGGACACGGGTCCGGCGCCACACGGCTCCGGGTGCAGCAGGTTGCAAGAATATAATCGTTCGACGGCCGATGCGAGAAGCGATTTACTGAAACCACCAGCCCGGATAGAACGTCTTAGGCTAAGGACTGGCACCAGGCAATACCGTGTTCAACTTTCCGTCGGCTGGCACATAATCAGCGTCGTGAAACGAAGCTGATTCGTGCGCGTCCCGCGGCTTCTCCAGTCCCGCCCTATGTGGCCCGGAACACGGATCTGACCGATCAAGCCAAGGAGGATAGAATGCAACTCAGTTTTGCACGAGCTCTGCGACTCTGCCTGTTCCCACTGATGATCGTCACGGCCGTCGCCGCCGCTGCTCCGCCCGAAGGTGGCTATCACCTCGTCAAGAAAGTGATTCTGGGTGGTGATGGAGGTTGGGACTATCTGAAGGTGGACCCTGACGGGCGCCGGCTTTACATCTCGCGTGGCACCCATGTCATGGTCCTCGACGCCGATACCTATGCGGTGGTGGGCGACATTCCCGACACGCAAGGGGTCCACGGCATCGCCATCGCTGCGGATCTCGGCCGCGGTTTCACGAGCAACGGCCGCTCCAACACCGTTACCATTTTCGATCTCAAGACGCTCCAAGTGCTCGGTACGCCCGCCACCGACACGGGCCCTGACGCTATCGTTTACGACCCCTTCTCGAAGCGTGTGTTCACCTTCAACGGCCGCGGCGGCAGCACGACTGCCATCGACGCGGCCACCGGCAACGTGGTTGGGACGCTCAAGCTTGACGGGCAGCCAGAGTTTGCCGTGGCGGACGGCAAAGGTCACATCTACAACAACCTCGAAGACAAAAGCATCGTAGTGGAAATCGACACCCAGGCGCTCAAGGTCACCCAGCGATGGCCGCTCGCTCCCGGCGATGGACCCTCGGGCATCGCCATGGACACGCAGCATCGCCGCCTGTTCAGCGGCTGCCACAACAAGATGATGGTGGTGATGGATGCCGACAGCGGCAAGGTGATCGCCACGCCGCCCATCGGCGAGGGCGTTGACGCCAACGGCTTCGATCCTGGGACTGGAAATGCCTTCAGCTCCAACGGTCGGGCTGCAACGTTGACCGTGGTCCACGAGGATTCGCCGGATAAGTTCACGGTCGTGCAAGACGTCCCGACTCAGGCTGGCGCCCGCACCATGGCGCTGGACGAGAAAACGCACAACGTGTTCCTGGTGACGGCAGAGTTCGAGCCGCCGCCGGCCGGGACACAAACAACCGAACGGCGTCGTCCGACGATGAAGCCTGGCACCTTTACTCTGCTGGTGGTGGGACAATAGAACGGCGCGCGGCTGTGGCGGCGGTAGGAATTGTCGATTGACGATTGACGATTGACGATTGGAAAACCCAAGTGGCTTGCGTCTTCTCTTCCAATCGGCAATCGGCAATTCCTACCGCCGCTACGGCTACTTTGCCGCCAAACGGTGCGACGTGAGATACGCCTTGATGAAGGGATCGAGGTCGCCATCGAGAACCCGGTCGGCGTCGCCCACCTCGAACTTGGTACGGTGGTCTTTCACCATGCGGTACGGGTGCAGCACGTAGGAGCGGATCTGGTTGCCGAACGCGATCTCACCCTTCTGCTCGGCCAGCTTGTCCGCCTCCTTGCGCCGCTTGGCCAGTTCGAGTTCGTAGAGCTTCGAACGCAACACCTTCATCGCCATGTCGCGATTGCGGTGTTGCGAGCGCTCGTTCTGGCACTGGGCCACGAGTCCGCTGGGAATATGAGTGATGCGGACGGCCGAGTCCGTGGTGTTGACGTGCTGCCCACCCGCCCCCGTGGACCGGTAGGTCTCAATACGCAGGTCCTCGGGCTTGATCTCGATCTTGATGCTATCGTCGATTTCGGGGCTGACGAAAACTGAGGCAAACGACGTGTGCCGTCGCGCCGCCGCGTCGAAAGGCGAGATGCGCACCAGACGATGCACCCCGCTCTCGGAAGCGAGCAGCCCGTAGGCGTAGTCGCCGCGGGCCGAAAAGGTGGCTGACTTCAGGCCTGCTTCCTCGCCCGCCTGATACTCCATCAACGTGAACTTGAAGCCGTGGCGCTCCGCCCAGCGCTGGTACATGCGCAGCAGCATGTCCGCCCAGTCCTGCGATTCGGTCCCACCGGCTCCAGGATGCAGCGTGACGATGGCGTTCAAGCGATCGCTCTCGCCTGGGAGAAGCGTGGCGGTCTCGAGCTGCTCGAGCCTCTGGCCAAACTTGTCAAGCTCGGCCGCCAGTTCCGCTATCACGCTCTCACCCTCGCGGGCGAGCTCGAAGTAGGCGTCGAGGTCGGCGAGAGAGCGGGCGAGACCAGCGTCAGTTTCAAGTTTCTCCTCCAGCCTTCGCCGCTGGGGAAGAAACCGCTGAGACGCTTCCTGATCCTGCCAGAAGTCCGGGCGGGCCATCTGCTCCTCAATGGCAGCTAGTTCCCGGCGCGCTTTGGGAGCGTCAAAGAAAACTCCGAAGCTCGGCGGTACGCCGCTGGAGTTCTTCGTGCTTGCGCTCTAGCTCTTCGATCACATTCCCTCGTTTCTTGCCGGCAATTGAAAACTGAGATCTAGTCTTCAGTTTTCAGTTGAACGAGTCGAAAGTCGAAAGTTGAAAGTCGAAAGATAAGACCGGGCGCTTCCACTCTCGACTTTCAACTTTCGACTTTCGACTCTCCTGAGAACTGAGAACTGAAAACTGACGACTGAAAACTCTTCAACCCCAGCCGCCCCAAAATCACGATGGTCACCGCAACGCACAGCCACGCAAAAACGTCGCCGTGCAGCGTGTAGAAGGCCGACTCTTCAATGAACGCGAACCGCACCGGCAGCACCCGCTCGACGTGGCGCGGGAGGCTTTCCAAAACGCGCCCGTAAGGATCGATCACGGTCGTAATTCCGTCGTTCGTGGCGCGCAGCAAATAGCGGCGGTTCTCGATGGCCCGGAAGCGCGCCGTCTCCAGGTGCTGCGCGGCCGCCGGCGAATCGTCGTACCAGGAATCGTTCGAGATACTCACCAGAACACCGGGCCCGGCCGGCGTCAGGCGCCGCACCAGTTGCGGAAAAATGTCCTCGTAGCAGATGAAGACACCGATCCCGCCACGGCGGGACGGAGCCGTCCGATACTCCGAGCCCGGGACGAAGTCGCCCACCTCCGCCGTGATCTTACCGATCTTCCCGGGAAAGGCCCAGGCAGGCACGTACTCACCGAAGGGCACCAAATGTATTTTATCATATTGCAAGAGCTCAAGCCCAGTGGGCGCGAGCACGATGGCGCTGTTCTTCGGCAACGTGTAATCCGGACCGGCGAAGGTCACGGTGTTGAACACAACGTAAGCCTGCGCCTGACGTGCGAGCCCTGCCATCGCCCTGGCAAAGACGGGATCTCGCGGGAAGTAAAACGGGGCCGGATTCTCCGCCCATACAATAATTCGCATCGGCGCGCCGACGCTGCTCGCGCTCTCTCCACTCTGCGCCAAACCCGGATGCAAGCCCTGACGCTGGCCCTGATTCTGGCCCTGACTCTGGGCGCCGTTCGGCGCGGGCATTTCGCTGCGAACCGCGTCGAGGCTATCCGTCACCAGACGGTTCAGCGGAGCGGGATCATGCCAGGGCGCCCACTTTTCCTGGACCCAATCCTCGAGTGGGACGTCGGGTTGCAACAGGTAGGCCAAGTCGGGGCCGGACCTCACGACGGGCGGCGCCAGAAGCCAGTTGGCGATCAGCAGCAGCACCACCCATCCTGCAAGGCAGGACGCCGCGAACCACACCTTGCGCCGTCCGGCGGACCCGCCACTCCGCCAAACGGCAACCAATACTGCGCTCGTGGCTAGGGCGAGGAAAGAGAGACCGTACACCGCCGTCACCGAAGCCAGTTGACGCAATCCATCGGCACCGACCGCGTAACCCAGCAGGTTCCAAGGGAAGCCGGTGATCAGGTAGGTGCGGGCCAGTTCGGCCGCCACCCAGGCGAAAGGGCTGATCATCAGCGCCCAGCCCGGCGAGCGCCTCGCCGCCCAACCCACCGCCAGCCCGAAGGCAGCGAAGAAAAGGGCAAAGATAAGCGCCAGCAGCGCCACCACGCCCACGGAAAGTGCGGCGCCGAGATTGCCGTAGCGCTGCATCACGTAGACCAGCCAGTAGCAACTACCGGCCATGAACACTGCGCCAGTGATGTAGCCCAGCGCGAACGCCTGCCGGGGCCGAGGTGCAGCGGTCAGAGCGACGAGCAAGGGGGCGACCGCCACCCAAGCCAGGAAGCGCCAATGAAGATCAGGGAAGCAGGCCACCAGCAGCAGGCCGCAGAGGACGCTGGCGGCGTAACGCCATCCCGCAGGGCGGGACCAATTCGTCATTCTTTTGCACCCGGCGCACTGGGCACACCCGGCTTGAATCCTTCGAGTTGCAGACGCTCGATGATTTGTTGAGCTTCTTCTCGGGTCCGGTATGGCCCCACCCGAACCGGGAAAATCTTTCGCCGCGGGCCCGAGGGCGCTGACATGGTTGGCAGGACAGGGTAGCCCATGTTCTTCAGGATCCGGGCCAGATCCTCAGCTTCCTGCTCGGTGGCTGGCGCCGCCACTTGAACATTGAAGCCCAAATCAGGCGGCTGAGCGGAAGGCTGCTCTGAAACCACCGCCGGCAGGGCCTCACCCGGCTTGGCGCCAGCTCCCGGCGCCGCTTGGATCGTCGTGTCGTGCCTCGCGTCTGTTGTTTCGGCCGACGCAGTCGAGCTCAGTGGGCTCAGTTTCGTTTGGAAGGAAGAACTCGCCCGGGATGGGTGAACCGGAACCACGGCCGCAGGCCGCGCGTGACGGCCCGCCCAAAACCCCAAGCCCAGAAACAGGCCGCCCGTCACCATCCCTCCCAGGAACACGCCGAACAACCGTAAAGGGTGGGATTGGGCGGGGACGCTCCGTTTAGCCCTCAAATCTTCGCGCGGTGCGGCACTTGGCTCAGGTTCTGGATCAGCCGGCTCGTCGTAAGCGTCCAGGTGCTCCCCGTCAGCGAGCATGTCACTCATCAGCCCCTGGAAGCTCTCGTCCTGAGGGGAGGCAGGCGTCGCCGCGCCCGGCGCGTCTCCCGGGAGGTTCACCGGCTTCTTCTCTGCGCTCAGAGTGGCCCTCCTGCCAAAAGTGGGGTGACCTGTCAGTGCCGCACGAAAGGCTTGAAGCCGTCCGCCACCAGCTTATTGCGAACGCCTATGGCCTCGGGGTCGGACTTGTAGGGCCCCACTTGAACGCGAAACAACTTGTCGCGGGCCCTCGCCGCCTCCGGCGTTACGAGGAAAGCTGGGTAGCCCCGCGACTTCAGGAGAGTCACCAGCGTCTCGGCGTCTTGGCGGACACCCACGGCGGATACCTGGACGACGATTTTGCCGCCCGGCGCCGGTCCCGCAGGGCGGGACGGCGGCGCCGCGACCGCGTTGGACGCCCCAGCCAGGTTGGAGGCTGCAGATTGAGTCGGGGAAGAAACCGGCGCCGCGGGCAGGCGTTTCGAGTCGTTCTTCAGTGGCACCTCCCGCGCCCGAATGGGCAGTGTGGACGAGGTAGAAGCGGAGGGCGCTGATGAGCCAGGATTGGGCGCCGGATTGCTTCGCGAGATGATGCCGCCTTCGGCCGGCGCGGAAGCGGGACTCGTGTGCTCGCTCGTAGTCGCGCCGACCGCGCTCTTCACCGGTGCCGGCGCCGGGGCGGAACTCGTGTTCTCGCTTGTGGTCGCGCCGACTGGGCTCTTCACCGGTGTCGGCGCCGGGGCGGGACTCGTGTTCTCGCTCGTGGTCGCGCCGACTGGGCTCTTCACCGGTGTCGGCGCTGGCCCCGGGGGCGGGACCGGCTCGGTGTTCGCATTCGCCAACACCGTGGGGGGTTGCTGATTTCGGGCCACCAGAAAGCCCAGGGCGAAGAACACCGCACACACGGCGATGCCAGTCAGAGAGACCAAGGCCAGTTGAATCGCCGACAGTCCCCCTCGAGCGTCATTGCTCATTCCGTGCCTCCGAAGACAGTCGAAGGTTGAAGGTCGAAGGTAAAAACCAAGAACAGGCCGTCATGCCTAGACTTACTCTTCGACCGTTGACCTTCAACTCTCAACTCTTTTCCGGCGCCGCCGCCAGAGTCTCAGGGCGCGTCCTCAGCATCAATCCCGCCAGCAGATCGATGGGCAGCGGAAAGACAATGGTGGTATTCTTCTCCGTGCCGATTTCGACCAGCGTTTGCAGGTATCGCAGGGTGATGGCGGCGGGTTGCTTGTTGAGGACCTCGGCGGCCTCGGCCAGCTTGGTCGACGCCTGGTATTCGCCGTCGGCGGCGATGATCTTGGCGCGGCGCGTCCGCTCCGCCTCGGCCTGCGCGGCGATGGCGCGCTGCATCTCCTGCGGCAGGTCCACTTGCTTCACCTGGACCTGCGTCACCTTGACGCCCCACGGTTCGGTGTGCTCGTCGAGAATGGTCTGCAGCCGGGCGTTGAGCTTCTCCCGCTGAGAGAGTAAGTCGTCCAGCTCCACTTCGCCCAACACCGAGCGCAAGCCCGTCTGGGCTGCCTGCTCGACGGCGTAACGGTAGTTCTCCACCTCGACGATCGCCCGCACGGCATCCATCACCCGGAAGTACACCACCGCATTCACCTTCATAGAAACGTTATCGCGCGTGATAATGTCCTGCGGCGGAACGTCCCAGGTCACGGTGCGAAGCGAGACCTTGATGATCTTGTCGATGGGCCACAGAATGAGCACCACCCCGGGTCCCTTCTCTTTCTTGAGGACGCGTCCCAGGCGGAACACCACCGCACGCTCGTATTCGCGCAGGATGTTAAGACACGCGAAAATCCAGAACAGGAAAATGATCACCGCCACCAACAATGGGGGTGCCATAAAAGGCTCCTTTCAAAAACCGCGAGTGCCGAGTGGCGACAGATGGGGAATTGCCGATTGACGATTGACGATTGGAAGAAGCTTTCAGTCGTCAGTTGTGGGAGCGGACTCGGGATATACGGCAACTGACAACTGACTACTGACAACTGACGCCTCTTCAAATCTGCCATCGGCAATTTCCCAGCCGTCATTTCTCGCGGCTTGAGTCTATCGCGATTGCGACTTCGGCTCAACCCCTAATGTCAGACCATCGATCTTGCGCACGGTGACCTCGGCCCCCCGGTGAATGCTCTGATCGGCGCGAGCGTTCCAGATTTCTCCCCGCACTCGGATCTTGCCCTCTGCTTCCCCCGGCCCGAGCTCGGTCTCCGCGATTCCGACCTCGTCGATCAAGCCCTCCTGGCCGGTGACGGCCTTGCTCAGCTTGGCGGCAATCGCAAGGCGCAGGAGGACCACCATGATCACGGCCAGCGGCAGGGTAACGGCGAGCGCGGTCGCCAGACGAATGTGGCCGCCCGGCAGCGGTGAATTGACGAGGATCAGGGCGCCGATCAGCATGCAGACGATGCCGCCCGCCGCCAGCACGCCGTGCGAACCGAGCTTCGCTTCCAACCCGAACAGAGACAGCGCCATCAGGATCAGCACCACGCCCGCGTAGTTGATGGGCAAGAGGTGAAAAGCAAACAGCGCCAGGACAATGGCAATAGCTCCCACGACGCCGGGCAGCACCATTCCGGGATGGGTAAACTCAATCCACAAGCAAGCCACGCCGAGGGCGCCCAGAAGAAAGGCGATGTTGGGGTCCACCAGCCAGAAGAGAAACTTTTCGCGGCCGGTCATCACGTAGGGATCGATGCTCGCGCCCGCCAGGTGCAGCGTCGTTGTGGAGCCGTCGAACCGCTTGATCGTCTTGCCGTCGAAGGCGGCGAAGATATCCTGCGGCGTGTTGAGCACCGCGTCGATGAGGTGGCCTTCCAAGGCCTCCTTTTCGGTATAAGAGCGGCTGGCGCGAACTCCCTCCTCGGCCAGCTTGGAGTTGCGCCCGCGCCGGTCTGCGAGGCTACGTATGTAGGCTGCCGAATCGTTCTCGAGTTTTTCCTCCATCGTCTTGCCGATCTCGTAAGCGCCCAGGATCACGGGATGGGCGGCGCCGGCGTGGGTGCCGGGGGCCATCACGGCCACGTCGGCGGATAACAGAATGAAGAATCCCGCCGAGGCGGCGCGGGCGCCGGCGGGCGCCACGTAAGCAATGACGGGCACCCGCGAGGCGATGACGGCCCCAATGATCTCGCGCATCGAGCTTTCCAGACCGCCGGGGGTATCGATCTCGAGCAGCACGGCTTGCGCGCCGATCTCGTTGCCGCGGGCAATGCCGCGCTTGATGTACTCGGAGCTGATGGGCTGGACCATGTCGTCAAGATTCACTTCCACCACGGTTGTCCTTTCCGGGGTGGAGGCAAAGGTTGGACGGCTGAGCAGGAAAGAGAACACCAGTGCGAACGACATGGCGATGAGGTAACAGCAAGCAAGGCCGAACCCGTACCCGCCGGATGGTTGGCGATGAGGTGCGTTTCGTAATCGATCGATTCCAACTTCGGCCATCTTGCGCTTCCTTTCGATGTCGCTTGCCGTCGACTCGCAGCTTAGAACTCGAAACTCGAGAATGCGAACTCCGCCCTCGTTAGTTCTTTCGGCCTTCTGCCCCAACGGTGGCTTCGTTCCTGATCCCGCCAAGGACCGATCCTTTGTTATCAATCAAATCGGTGGCTTCGTTTTTTCAAAAGCTCTCAGCTTCCAGCCATCAGGAAGAAGTCGAACAGTCGAAGGTTCAACGTCGAACAGTCAAGAGCAGGCCTTCGGGCCCGGGACTTCTTCAACCTTCGACCTTCAACTCTGCTTCCCCCCAAAACGGTGGCTTCGTTCCTGATCCAGTGAGGAGCCGATCCTTTGTTTTCAGTCAAATCGGTGGCTTCGTTTTTTAAAAAGCCCTCAGCTTTCAGCCGTCAGCCATCAGGTTGTTGTGCCCCAACCGCTTTCCTTCCGCCGACAGCGTACTGTCACCTGTTACGTCTCCAATTTCAGATCCACTATCTATCGGTCTTCAATTCTCAGCTAACCCTCGTTTAACCCGGATTCCTCACCACGGGTTCGGCGAATTAATGACCCCGGCTCGCTACGCTCTCCACCCCTTCTGCCGACTGCCTTCTGCCTTCTGCCTTCTGCCTTCTGCCTTCTGCCTTCTGCCTTCTGCCTGCTGCCTACCGTCGACCGCCTTCTGGCCTCCTAATCCGCCTCGTGCTTTTTTCCCGTCTCGCGCCCGCGGACCTGTTCCATCACGCGTTCCGCGTAGCGATTGTGAGGATCGAGATCCAGCGCCGCCTGGCTCTCCCGGCGCGCCGCCTCGGTCTGGTTAAGAGCCAAGTCAACCCGTGCCAGCCACACATGCGCGGTGAGATCATTCTTGATCTGAAGGGAGGTCTCCAGCTCCGACGCCGCATCGCGGTGCCGGTTTTCCAGCTCGTAGACCTCGCCCAGCGTGAGGTGGGCGACGCTCGAGTCCGGAGCCAGCGAAATTGCCTCCGCCAATTCCCGCTCCGCCTCAGCCAACCGGTTCTCATTAAGAAACTTCTGTCCCTCGGTCAAGTGGACCTCAGCATGCTCTGTCGGCGGCAGGGTGGAGAGGTGGGCCTCGAGGGCATTGCGTACGGCGAGCGCCAGCAAACCGAAAGCGCGTCCGTCGTAGTGCTTTTTCAATCGGGTCTGCGGCACGATGTCCGACGCCGGGGCCCCAGCCCCTTGTGATTCAGAGCCAACTTCGTGCTGGGCCAGCCATTGCTGCTCGCGGCGTTCTCCGGCTGAATCGCCCAGCTTCCGGTCCACCAGCGCCAGCAGCCCGTGAGCCGCCTCGTGGTCGTCGTTCAGACTCAGCGCCTGGCCCAGGTATTTTGCCGCCTCGCTGTAACGCTTCAGATACCACAGGCAAACCGCAGCGTTGAACGCGAAGTCCGGGTCGGAGGGATCGGCCTGCGCGGCGCGTTGGAAGTTCTGGAGGGCTTCTTCGTGGCGCCCTCGCCGCTCCGTCAGCACCCCAACGTTATTCACCACCTCGTTCAGCGGGATCTGCTGTGCGAGCGTGGCGAAGTCCTTCTCGGCGGCCGCTTCGTGCCCGAGAAAATAGGCGTCGACACCCCTGAGAAAGAGGGATTCGAGGTAATCTCCATCACCCGCAACCAGCCGGGCGAGCCATTTTTCCGACTCCGCATAGTCCTTTTGGTCGAAGTACCACTCGCCAAGTTGGAATGCAGCCCGGTGGTTTGCCGGGTCCAGCCGGTCCGCCTCGCGCAGGAATTTCACGCGCGCTGCCGCGTCGGTTGTCAAGGTGCCGCGGATGTAGTTCTCAAACGCGTCGAGGCGGACGGGCGCGAAGCGGCGCGTAAAGTCCTCCTCTTTGCCAGTAGTAAAGTTGGGATCGTGAGTGGCCAGAAGGCGCCACGCCAGGTTGGTATCGACATCGACGAAGTCGTCCAGTTCTGCCGTGGCCTCCAGCGCTGGGGCGAGCTTGAGGTGGTGAACATCCAGGAGTTGGGCGTGAGCGGTCAGCCGGTCGCCCTCCACTGTAAAGTTGCCGACGACGGCCCAGTCCACGCCTAACGTCTCCGCCACCTTGTACTCGGTGGCCAGGGTCAGCGCCGACTCCGGCGGGACACCCAGTTGCTCGCAAGCGGCGTCGCGCTCCTCCCGCCCCAACACGTAGCGGCTCGGAGCCGCCAGGCGCGTGCTCAGGAGGTCCGCGAAACCTTCCGAAATCCAGGCGAGGTCTGTCCGCCCGCTTCCGTTTTCGAAAGGAAATACGAGGATGGTGCGCGTCTCCGGCGACGTAGCCTGCGCCCAGGCGAAACCGGGCAACGCGAGAACCGCCATTGTGAGTAAAGCTTGCCTTGTCCTCATTCTTCGGGAACACGGAGTAGGGAGTAGAGTGTAGGGAGTAGGGCGAGAAACCGGGAATGCGGGTCCCTATTCCCTACTCCCTACTCCCTCCTTTCTAGTCCGTCTGATCCGCTCCTAATCAGAAATGGCCACGGGCGGATTCTTGCGCAGCGCGATGTATTCCGGGACTTGGCTCATTTTCGCGAAATCGGGATCAACGTCGAGCCGCTTGAAATCCTTAAAGCCGTCTTCCAGCGCGTGTCTCAGGTAGCGCAGCGATTCGTCCACCCGGCCCAGCGAGGCAAAGACTTTGGCCATGTAGAAATAGAACTCCTTGTCCGCCCCGTGCGCCTGGATCGAGGGCGCATTGGCTGAGTGCGCCGACAGGACGTTGGGATCAAGGATCAGCGCCTGGCGATACTGGTCCACGGCCTCGGGATACTTCTTCATGTGCGTGTAAGAAGCCCCCAGGTTCATGTGGAACGACGCGGAGGACGGATTCAGTGCAATCGCGTGCATGTAGTATTTGACGGACGACCGGAACTTGCCTTGCAGGAAGTAGGTGGTACCGAGGTTGTTCCAGGGCTCGGAGTAATCATCCTGCAGCTTGGCCGCTTGCTTATACGCCTTGCGCGCATCGCGGTAGTCGACTTGAAACTGGTACGCGATCCCCAACTTGTTCCAAACAACTGCATTTGAGGTTCCGGCTTGACGCAAGGCGCGGACGTAGTAGTCGACGGCATCCGCGTAGGACTTGCGCGCCATGAAGATATCGGCACGGCCTTCAGCGGAAATGGGCGCCGCACGCTTCGTCTGCGGAGTGTCCAATGCCGGTGTCGTACTGGAAGACTGATCATGGAGTGATGGCAAGGCGGCCCGGGCGCTCGACGCGTGCGGAGCTGAAACACCTCGAACTCCGCCGGGGAAGGCCAAGCCGACGATGCCGACAAGACCCCCAACCACCATCGTCGTCAATCTGATACCGTTCGTCGTGGTCATGGTTAACCCCCTTTTTATAATCTGAAGGGTAAAGGTCAGATACCATTCCTGCTCTCACTATTCACCTTTTACCCTTCACAACCCTTCACCACTCACCAGTCATGATGCCTGCTAACTTCTTTGCCGGCTGCCGTTAGGAGAAAGCATTCGCGCTCTCCTATCAATATTAGCGGAAAATCTCCAGTAATTCTGTCATAGCCTCTTACGCCCTTGGGCTAAGCCCTTTCGCCGCTCCGTAGCTTCCGACGGCCTACTACACGCTCCCTTCTGCCGACTGCCTTCTGCTTACTGCTTACTGCCTACTGCCGACTGCTTTACTGTTGACTGCTTTCCGCCGGCTGCTTCTTGTGATCGCCCCCCTTAAAGATGGAAAGGAACTTTCGGAAAGCTCCCTTCTTGGCTGGCGGCTTCGGAACAGTCTTGGGATCAGGAGCCGCCGCGCTGTTATCGCCGCCCGTGACTCCTGCGAGAGCCGCCGGCTTCGCGTTCCGCGCGGGGGCAGCGGGGTGAGGCGCTTTCGACGCTACCTCCGGCAGCGCCACTGCGGCGGGTGGGTCCGGCGACTTGCCGAGGTGGAAGATCTTACTGATAACTCCGGCCACGCCTCCCGACGCGGGCTGGGGCTCGGTTCCTTCAATGAAGTATTCGGTCCGGGTCACCACCGAGTCGCCCATGGTGCCTGGGTTGGTGTGCAGGTCGACCGTCGCCGTCACGATTCCCGGGGGCATGGCGAAGTCCTGCGCGTCGCGATACTGCGGCTCGTCCGTGGCGGCTTTCATGAAGTCAGTCCAGACGGGCAACGCCGCCTGGGCGCCCGAAAGCCTGATGTCGCGGTCGTCATCATAACCAACCCAGACCACCGCCAGCAGGTTGGAGGTGAACCCGGCAAACCAGGCATCGTGCGAAGTACCGGTCTTGCCCGCCGCCGGGAGTGTAAATCCGCGGCTGCGGACGCCGTAAGCGGTGCCGTTATTGATCACGCTCGCCATCAGGTTGACCATCAGGTAGGAGACGCGCGGGTCGAGCACCTGGCGCCTTTCCTCCGGAGTGCGCAGCAGCACGCGGCCCGAGGCGTCGCGCACCTCGACGATCAGCCTCGGCGCCACGTACTGCCCGTCGTTGGCAAAGATGGTGTAGGCACCCGCAATCTCAAGGGGTGTGGCCACGTAGGCGCCGAGGGCGATGGCCGGGGTGGCCAGCAAATCCCGATTAATACCCGCCGCCACGGCCAAGTCCCGCACCTTATCGTAGCCCACCATCTCTCCCAGGCTCACGGTGGCCGCGTTGAGAGAATGCATCAGCGCCTCACGCATCGTCACGGCGCCGTAGTACTCTTCCTTGTAATTGCGCGGCTCGTAGGTCTTTTCCTCGTACTCGAACGTGGTGGGCTCATCCTGAAGGATGGTGGCGGGAGTGATGACGGGCTGGCCCCCATTCACTGCCGTGCTCAGGGCCGCCGCATAAACAAAGGGTTTGAAGGAGGATCCGGGTTGGCGACGGGCCAACACGTGATTCAACTGGCTGTCGGCGTAGTTCCGGCCGCCCACCATTGCCCTTACCTCGCCGGTGTGGGGGTCGAGCGCAAGCAGGGCCACCTGGGGTTGGCCGGGGTCCTCGGGCGGCACATTCTTCCGCTTGCGCGCGTGCACCAAGGGGTCCACTTCCGCCATCCCGTCGCGGACGGCGTCGGAGGCGGCGCGCTGCGTGTCGAGGTCGAGCGTCGTGTAGATGCGGTACCGTTGCGAGACCAGGTCGTGCTCCGAGAATTGCGTCAGCAATTGGTCCTTGAGCATGTCGACGAAGTACGGCGCCTGGCTGCCCTCCAGGTTCCGCGCCGCCACGTGCAACGGGGTCTGGATCGCTGCCGTCGCCTGCGCCGGAGTAATGAATCCGTCCTCTTCCATCCGGTGCAGGACGTAGTCGCGCCGCTCGATAGCCCTCTCCGAGGCCCGGTAAGGTGAGTAAAGGTTCGGACCGCGGATGATCCCCGCCAGCAGCGCGTCCTCAGGCAGCGTGAGGCTCTTGACGTCCTTGCCAAAATAAGCGTCGGCGGCCTCACCCAGCCCGTTGATGGAGAAACTGCCCCGCTGGCCAAGATAGACTTGGTTGGCGTAAAGCTCGAAGATCTCCTGCTTGCTGAGGCGCTGCTCCAACAGCAAGGCCAGGAAGACCTCTTCCGCCTTGCGCCGGAAGGTGCGGCGGCGGGTAAGGAAAAAGTTGCGCGCCAATTGCATAGTGAGCGTGCTGCCGCCCTGCGCGCGCTCGTCCGCACGGATATCGGCCACCGCCGCTCCGAATATGCGCCACAGGCTCACCCCGTGGTGTGAGAAAAATCGGTGGTCCTCGGCGGCGAGGACGGCATTGACGAGATCCGGCGGCAGGTCCCCGTAGCGCACCAACCGCCGCTTGGTGCGGCTTTGGTCGAACAGGGTGGTAACGGCTTCCGGTTCCAGCAGGATGCGATCGGGCTTCGTCGCTGGGTTATCGAGGGAATTGATGGAGGCAACGCGGTTGCCAGTGAACTCGATCGTCACGGGGCCCTGCTCCACCGGTCCACCGTGGAAGTAAGAGTCCAGGCCGGGGTGGATTTCCAGGCGTCTGCCCTTAAGCCGGTAGGTCCCGTAAGTCGAACTGCCCGCGCCCTTGGGCTCGCCCTCGGAATAGAGAGCTTTGCGCAAGTGCGCTACGACCGCGGCAGCGGACACCGGCTCGCCTTCGCGGATCGGCGTGGGGCTGGCAAAAACGGTGGAGGCGTTGTTAAAGATCGTCCCGCCCAAACGCGCATCGACCTCCCGGCTAAACTTCACGTAGGCACAGGTGAAGACGCCGGCGCCAACGATCACCAACAGCAACGCCGCGAGGATCAGACCCCTCTGGTAAGGCTTGAGGCGACGAAACAATCCCAGCGAGCGTCCCGGGAGAGATCGCAAACGGCCGCGGGTTTCGGGTCGACGCTGAGGAGGCACGGTTTATGTTAACGCCCGATTCGAAGTTGATGGCCGGAAATGAAGCACCAAGGTGTAAACCCGAAGGTCTACCGGAACCGTGTAGTCGATCTCAATCTTGACATTGCCCTCGAGCGACTCCACCTTGATCTGGTCGGCGGAGACGGGAAGGTGGAGATCCAAGGCTTGCGCCAGCACTTTTTGCTGAATGTCCGCCGCGGCGGAACGCGCCACAGTAGCCTGAATCGCAAGCTGACGTATATAGTCTTCCAATTCGTAATTGTCGACGTAGATGGGAACTGTTCGGACGGCCACGTAAATCAACACCGCGACCGCCGCCAGGGTCAGGATACCTCTCAACTGCGACTGGCCGGATTCGGATGCTCGCATGACTGAGCCCCCTGCGCCGAAACAGAGTCGTCAGCGAAGATGATGCCGCCCCCCAAAACTCTGTCCACCTGAATCCAGCTTAACACCCAGAATTTACTTTGTCGAGCGCTCTCAAGAAGTGGCTAGTGGTTAGTGGCTAGTGACAAGCAAGAACGCGTTCGGTCTTTGCTTCTAGCCACTAACCACTAGCCACTCGCCACTTCTTAGTACGCCCGAGCAAAGATTCCCTTTTCTTTGGCCGGCTGGCCGCAGTAGACGCATTGGCCGGACCCGCCCGGCTGATCGAGAGGGATGCACCGCATGGTGGCTTTGGTCTCTTCCTTGATCTTTTCTTCACAGGCCCCGCTGCCGCACCACCACGAGAGGGCGAACCCCTTCTCCACCGCTTGCTTGAATTCCTCGTAGTCGTCGGGCTCCGCCGTGTTGGCCTTACGGAATTCGAGCGCCCGGTCAAAGAGCGACTTCTGGATCTCCTCCAGCTTCCCGGCCACCGCGCCGGCGATCCCGGCCTGGGGAACAAAGGACTTCCCTTCCCGGCCAGGACGGTCGCGGCGCGCCAGCACCACTGATCCCTTGGCCACATCCTTGGGGCCGAGCTCGAGACGCAGCGGCACGCCGCGCATCTCCCAGTCATTGAACTTGAAACCGGGGCTCATTCCCTCACGCTCGTCCATCTTTACGCGAATGCCGGCGTCCACCAGTTCGGCTCGAACCTTCTGCGCGTTGGCCAGGACCGCGGCCTTCTCTTCGTCGTTCTTGAAGATGGGGACGATCACCAACTGGAACGGCGCCAGGCGCGGCGGCAGAATCAATCCCTGGTCGTCGCCGTGCACCATGATGATGGCGCCGACGAATCGCGTCGACAGTCCCCAGGATGTGGTCCAGCAATGCTGCAAAACGCCGTTCCGGTCGAGGTAGCGGATTTCGAAGGCCTTGGCAAAGTTCTGGCCCAAATTGTGCGATGTCCCGGATTGCAACGCCTTGCCATCGCCCATCATGGCTTCGATGGAGTAGGTCTGATCGGCGCCGGCGAAGCGCTCAGAGATGGACTTGCGCCCCGGGATCACCGGAATCGCCGCTTCGCGTACTGCAAAGTCGGCGTAGATCGCGAGCATCTGGCTGGTTTCGGCCTCGGCTTCTTCGAGGGTGGCGTGAGCCGTGTGGCCCTCCTGCCAGTAAAACTCCAGCGTGCGCAGGAAGAGCTTGGTGCGCAGTTCCCAGCGCACCACGCTGTTCCACTGGTTGATCAGCACCGGCAAGTCGCGATAGGACTGGATCCACTTGGAGTAGGCGTAGCCAATGATGGTCTCCGAAGTGGGCCGGACCACGAGCGGCTCCTCGAGCTCTTCCCCGCCTCCGTGCGTCACCACTGCCAGCTCCGGCGAGAATCCCGCCACGTGCGACTTTTCCTTCTCGATGAAGCTGCGCGGAATCAGGAGAGGAAAAGCCGCGTTCACGTGGCCGGTGGCTTTGAAGCGCCGGTCGAGCGCTGCGGTGATGTTCTCCCACAGCGCCCAGCCGTAGGGCCGCACAATCATGCAGCCGCGAACCGGTGCGTAGTCCGCGAGCTCGGCCCGCAGCACGACTTGGTTGTACCACTCGGAATAGTCTTCCGAGCGCGTTGGAAGTTTCTGTTCAGACATATTCTTCTAAATGATGAATTATGAATGATGAATGATGAACGGAAGACAGGGAAATGACTATGGCGAATCGTGAATGAGAACGAGCCGCCCTTTTTGTCTTTTGTTCATCATTCATAATTCATCACTTTCCTTGGGCGCCGTCCTGGCGGAGGGTGTAAGCAAGCCAGCCGTCCACGATACCGTCCACCGTGTCGCCGGTGTAATCGAACACCACGTGCCCCTGCTTGTCAAGGATGGTGGTGTGAGGAATCCAGCCCACGAAGTACCGGTTCCGCAGCAGCCTCTGCTCGGGCGATGACAGCTTGTTGAGGTCCACAATCACAAAGTGGACGCGATTCTTGTACTTCTCATACATGTGGACCGTCAGCCGCGCTTGCCGCTTGGAGTTGTAACACTTCTCGCCATAGAAGAAGATGTAGTTCGGAACCCCCTTGGCGAGACCATCCTCCATGTTGTTTCCGGTGATCAGCGGGCCCTGCTTCTTGTTATGATCCGAGTAATCGAGGTCCGGATTCAGCACCAGGTTGTCGGCGGCACCGAGCGCCGTCGGCAAGGCCAGTATGAGCGCCAGCACGGCCCGAGTTCCTTGGCTTTTCATGCTCCACTCCTCCTACCCTACAAAATTAAGCGCAGATTTGTATTGTAAGAGAAGTGGGTCAAAGTCGAAAGGCAAAAGAGAGTCGAGAGTCGAAAGTTGAGAGTCAAGAGTCAAGACAGCTTCCACTTTCGACTATTGGCTCTTTTCAATCTGCGTAATTCTGCGTAATCTGTGGATTGAATCTTTTTGTTTGACAAGTGACAGCAACCATGCCGGAACGAGTTCGCATCGCCGTCGGCTCCGACCATGCAGGCCTGGCGCTGAAGGAAAAAGTCCGGGAGTACCTCCTCCGCCGAGGCTGCGAGGTGGAGGACCAGGGTACGCACTCCGAGCAGTCGGTGGATTATCCCGACTTCGCCGAGAAGGTGGCCGAGCGCGTGGCGGCCGGGCAGGCGACGTTTGGCGTGGTGATCTGCGCCTTCGGCGTGGCCACCGCCATGGCGGCCAACAAGGTATCCGGCATTCGAGCTGCCGCCTGCAACGACACGCTCACCGCCCGCTCGGCGCGCGAGCACAACAACGCCAACGTTCTCACCCTCGGCGGCCGCATTCTCGATCCTGCCGCTGCCGAGAAGGTCCTTGATACCTGGCTGGCAACGCCCTATGCCGGCGGGCGCCACCAGAAGCGTCTCGACAAAATCGCGTCCATCGAACAACGACATCATCCGGAGAAGAAACCATGACATCTTTTCTCGCCCTGCACCAGCGCCCGCTGGAAGAAGTCGATCCCGACATCGCCCGCGCTATTTACCAGGAGGTGGATCGCGAGGCCAGAACGCTGGAGCTGATCGCTTCGGAGAACTTCGTCAGCGAGGCGGTGCTGGAAGCGTTAGGCTCGCCGCTCACCAACAAGTACGCCGAAGGACTGCCCGGCAAGCGCTATTACGGCGGCTGCGAGTTCGTCGACGTGGCGGAGAGGTTGGCCATCGAGCGCGCCAAGCAGATCTTCAACGCCGAGCACGCCAACGTCCAGCCGCATTCCGGCGCGCAGGCCAACCAGTCCGTCTACATGACCGTGCTCAAGCCAGGTGATACAGTGCTGGGTATGAACTTGGCGCACGGCGGCCACCTCACCCACGGCCATCCCCTCAACTTTTCCGGCAAGATGTACCACATCGTCCCTTACGGCGTTCGCAAGGACACCGAGACCATCGACTACGATGAGGTCGAGCGCCTGGCCCTGGAGCACCGGCCCAAGCTCATCATCGCCGGTGCCAGCGCCTATCCACGCATCATTGATTTCGAGCGCTTTGGCGCCATCGCCAAAAAGTGCGGCGCCTGCCTGATGGTGGACATGGCGCACATCGCCGGGCTCATCGCCGCCGGCCTGCATCCCAGCCCGTTCCCTCACGCGGACTTCGTCACCACCACCACCCACAAGACCCTGCGCGGCCCCCGCGGCGGCGCCGTCTTCTCGAAGGCGCAGTACGCCAAGGACCTCGACAAAATCGTGTTTCCCGGCATCCAGGGCGGCCCGCTGATGCACGTGATCGCCGCCAAAGCGGTCTGCTTTCAAGAGGCCCTCCAGCCCGAGTTCCGCGCGTATCAGCGGCAGATCGTGGCCAACGCCAGCGTGCTGGCGGAGGCGCTGGCCGCCGAAGGTTTCCGCATCGTCTCCGGCGGCACCGACAATCACCTTATGCTGGTGGACGTGTTCTCGAAGGGCGTCACCGGCAAACAGGCCGAGCACGCCCTCGAACAGGCTGCCATCACAGTCAACAAAAACGCCATCCCGTTTGATACCAACCCGCCCATGACCGCCAGCGGGATCCGCGTGGGTACGCCGGCCGTCACCACGCGCGGCCTGAAAGAACTCGAGATGCGACGCATCGGTCGCTGGATCGGCGAGGTGCTGAATAACGTGCCGGATGAGTCGGTGCTGAGGCGAGTCCGGAGCGAGGTGGAAGCACTGACCGATCAGTTCCCGCTATACGAGAGCCGGCGCGCGGTCGCGAAAGTGTCGTGATCTCGACCCTCCCACGGCGCCGTCTGGGCGCAGATCGTAGCCCATGGCGTCAAAACGTCTGAAGAAATAAGAAGTTTCTCGCAAAGCCGCAGAGGCACGAAGAGTCGCAAAGAACAACTTCTTTGCTTGCTTTGCCAACTTTGCGCCTTTGCGAGAAACGCTTTGTTTTTCCAATCTCTTTACCGCTTCTCAGCCTTGGCAGAGAGAGCCCTCACCCCTGCAGATTGCGGATTGCCGAGCGGAAGAGGAGACGCAAGCCACTCCGTCTTTCCAATCGTCAATCGCCAATCTGCAATCGTCAATTCCCCATAATCCCCGGCAGCCAGTGGACTGCGTTGTCGTGGAAAATCCTGCGCAGAACCGGCTCGGGCAACGCGAGACCCTGGTAAGTGTGCCCCAAGTACTCGACGGTCCGGTCAGTGGAGAAGAATCTCCAATCGCGCTCGTAGGTGCGATTCCACTCCGCGAGTGCCTTTTCGGTATTGTCCTTTGGCATCACTACGAGGTCGGTTGCGTAGAGAATACGGTCCTGATACTTGATCAGGAAAGCCCGCACCTTGTCACGAGGCTGGAGCATGAAATAGGGGACGCGGGCGGCGGTGTCGACCGCGAAGTTCGGATAGCGGTCAAAACGCAGAGCCATCTCATCAACATCAGCCTCCATGCTGCCGAGGTGGGCGCCGATGACCCGCAGCGTGGGATTCTCCGCCAGCAGGTGGTCTCGCGCCGCGAGAATAGCAGCCTTGGACGGCCACACGGGATGCCTGTAGGCGTACTCCTCCGGGTGCTGCTGGTAGTATTCGTAATCGGGGCTGGCGGGGTTGGGCGGCTGCCAGCAAGAGTCAGGCTCGGCGATGTGCGCGACCACCGTCCGATAGTGGGCGGCAATATCCTTATAGATGGGCTCGAAGGCTGGATCGTCGGGCATGACATATTTCCCCGCTTTCGATTTCATCTCCATACCCATCACCTTGTAAATCTTCACCGCAACAGCTCCCGCCGCGAAGTCCGCATCGAGCTGCCGAATGGCCCGCTGGCTGAATCCCGGCGCTTCGAAATCGTAGGGGCTGAAGGTGGTGCAAAGAACCGCCCGATTCCCCGTGGTGTGAGCGACCTTGAGCACTTCGCTGCGCTGCGGTTCCAGTCCCTTGAAGAAAGGATCACGATCGTCAATCACACAAATGTCGAGGACGCGCAGATTCAGGTGCTGCATGAGGGCACCAAACGCCGGATCGTCCTGGTAAAGGTGCACGTGCGCGTCAATGGGCGCCAAGGCGGAAAAACCCGCGAGATCGCCAGCCGCGGCACGGCCGGGTTTGGCTTCGTCGAATGAACCGGTGCCAGGCATCGAGGCAAGCAGTACCATGACTGCCGGCACTCCGGCTGCCAGCGATAGCGACGTCCACTTCAAACTTCGGAAGTTCACCTCAACCCTCCTGTCGGCATGATAGCATCACCTCGTCACCGTCGACTCCGGCTGCCGCGGAGCCCTCAGCGGTCGCCGTCTAGTGTCGTGGAAGGCTTGTTCATTTGCAAGGGCCGCCTGGCGGCGCGAAACCCTTACCTGACTCCCGTCGTCAAGATTGTTGTAGACTCTAACCGCACGAGGATTCCGGGCATGGAACGCCCCATCAAGGTGAGCGGCGAGAACCATCGGCGGTGGGGCGGCAATCGCGTCGGGCACAGGACCGCGGTCGTGTCGTGCGCGGTCGCGTTGAGTGCGGCGCTCGCTTTTCAGGCCAGCGCTCAGTCGCCTCTGAGTCCAGAACAGGCTGAGAGGGCACGCCATCTTCTTGATGAGACGGCGCAGGGCAAGCGTCTGGGTTGCGAGATCGAGCCGAGAAAGCCGTTCCTCGATTTCACCTTCCGCTTCACCGCGGGCTTCATCGTTCGCTGTCCCTGGAAGGAGTTCGGCGGCAAGGAAAGCACTGCGTTCCTCCTCGTTCGGGTAACGCCAGAGGGCGGGGCGCCTGTCCTGCTTGCCTCGATGTACAGATTGCGGGCTATGCCGCCGGCGGTGCTCGCTGGAGCCGACATCCGAAAGCTGAAGACTGAGGTCGAGGCCAGCGGTGCATTCGCCGTAGGCGCGGGCCGGTATCTCGTCGAGGTGTTGGTCCAGGACAACCGAAATCGAACTTGCCGGAAGCGCTGGAGGATCACGGCTGGCGGCCGTGAGCAGGGGAAAGTTCCGTTGGCCCTGGAAGCAAACAGCGTTGCACCCTTGCGGGTCCACTTATGGGATGGCAAATCGGCCAGCGGCGGGAAAGGGTTGCGGCTGACCGTTCTGCTGGACGCTGCACCTATCGACCCGCGGGCCCTCAAGTTGCGGGCTTGGGACCAGGCGTTCTTGATGGACTCGCTCTCGTCGTTGCTTCAGCAGATTCCGTGCCAATCCGTGCGGTTGGTCGCCTTCAATCTCGAACAGCAGCGTGAGATCTTTCGCCAGGACCGATTCGACCCTTTTGGCTTTGACGACCTTCAGCAGTCCTTTCACGACCTCGAATTAGGAAAGGTGTCGGCGCAAGTGCTCAAGCAGCCCCAGGGCAAGGCGGACTTGCTGGTGGGGCTCACCGACCAGGAGTTGATCGCAGAACAGCCGGCGGACGCGGTGATCTTTCTCGGGCCGAGTTCACGCGCCGACCAAAAGATACCGAGAGAGATGCTGAAGCCCCGCGAAACCCCGGCGCCGCAGTTCTTCTACTTCGAGTATATTCCGCCTTGGCTCCGGGGCCGCGAGTTTCCGGATACGATTGCCTACCTCACTAAAGCTCGCGGCGGAACGGTGGCCAAGATCCATTCTCCGGCCGAACTGGCACAGGCCATCCAGAAGATGCTCAAGCAAGTGAAGCCTGGACCGGAAGTGAAAACGACTGGGCGATCGCCGGCAGACGCTTTTCCACCCAAACCGGCACCGAAGGCCCCTCCCGACCACACGCAAGACTAGGCTATCTAGACTAGCAGGTTGCTGAAAAACCCTGTTCCGGGGCAGTTTTCGTAGCGGCGCCCTTTAGGGCGGCACCTTAAATTCAATAAGATGCCCGGCTAAAGCCGGCCGCTACAAGGCCCCATTACCATGCCTTCAAGGCCGACTTGCGCACTTCCTCCACTATTTGACGGATGGCGGAGGCGACTTGATCCGGCGCCTCGACCTCCATGTTGTGTCCGCTGTGCACGATGATCTGCTCTCCCCCGGTGGCGAGTTTGGCAAGTTGGGCCTGGGTTTCCAGCCGCTCCTGCTCCAATTCGGCTGGAGGAACATCCAGATTGTTGCCGTACCCGCCCTCGGCGCGGGTCAGTACGATGAGCGGCCGGGATCCAAGAATTCCCACTTGGGGCGTGTTGTGCATCATCAGCATGTATTCCGGCGACCACTCGCGTTCGCTGTTCTCGGCGTCTTCGAGCGCGGGTTGCGCACTGGCCCACACCTGTAACTGCCGCTCCCTCGGAGGCAGACGATCGAAAGGCGCATCGAGTTTGGGTGGGGCCTCCTTCGTTTGCCTCAGGTCGAGGTGAAGCTTGTCTGAATCCAGGATCGCCTCGTGGGGAAGCGGAATCGCTTTGCCAGTTGCCAAGTCGCGCACACGTCTCGCCTTATTGCCCATTGGAATCCGCTGGTCTTCGGCTACGATATCCACCAGCACGATGCCGGCGACTTCCTGTGGATAGGTGGTGGCGTAGTTTCGCACGACTGGTCCCCCAAAGGAGTGCCCAACCAGCACGAAAGGTCCCTTCTCCCCCAGGCTTCGCAACGCTTCGTGCAACTCCAGGTTGATCTGCGCAAAGGTGCGCGGCTTCGGTCCGGGATCGCTGAATCCGTAACCGGCCCGGTCGTAGGTGCAGACCCGAGTGAATCGTGACACTCGGGCCTGAACCAGGACCCAATCGAAAGAGAAGTCGCCAAGACCCGCTTCCACCACCACAGCAGGGGAGCCCTTGCCGGTGCAATGGACATGCAGTCGATGTCCGCCAAGGTCCACCAACCTCCCAGGAGGCCGTGGCTGGACTGCCCCGATCCACCTCGGGCATAGCAGTAGCCCCGCGGCAGCGCAGGCCAACAGCGACGGCTTTAGAATCCGCATGGTCCCTCCAACCAGCACCCTTCTACTCAACAAACTACGTTGCGAGACTCGTTCCTGGTGCGTTTTTTGTGGTGTCGTCTGTGACGTGTTGCTGCTCTCGTCTGGGAGCGCCGCCCCTGCTGGGCGCTACAATTCAAAGTTCTTTCGTCTGGGTTTGACTTTCCGGGGCATCCCGTTTTGAAGGACTTGGCGGCTTCGTTTTGGCTTCGTTTCGCTTCGTTTTGGCTTCGTTTTAGGTTTAGGCCAAAAATCGGTGTTGAATCTAAAAGACTTGGTGGCTTCGTTTGGGTTCGTTTGGCTTCGTTTTTTGATTCATCTTATTGATTATAAACAACCTGACGGCTTCGTTTGACCTTTCTGGGAGTTTTCAGCGGCCACCGGGCCACCAGCAACCGTTTCATCGTCACTTGACCCCTTGCCCTGCGACGCGTCTTCGCTTTGGACCGTCGTTCCTGCAGCGTCTGCCGCTGATCCTGGATCTGGCTGATTTGGAGGGCCGTCAACTGGCTCTCCCGCCGGAGGCCGCGCAACTGCAACATGTCCCAAGTCTTGTCGGCAATCGTCTGCACCAGAATGGCTTGCATGGTGTCGTCGGGCTGCCAGGATTCCAGCAGGTCCTGATACAACTGTTCTTGTTCTTGCGGGTCTTCGCGGCTTCTCGGCAGGATCTGACGCAGGGCGTTCGACCCTTTGGCATAGGCGCCGGTTTTGAAGGCATTTTGCGAGGCGCGGGCCTTGCCCTCGGGAGTCTTGGGCCCCGTCGACTTCTGGGCGTTAGATTGATTAGCAGCCACCTGCCTGGGGGAAACCCCGCGCTGTACTAACGACATGCAACCTCCTCATCGGTAGTCGGTTATCGGTAGTCGGTTACCGGTTGTCGGTCATCGGTTATCGGTTATCGGTATCTGGTTACTGGTGCGCCCTGTAAGCCGAAACCCGACTACCGCCAACCTGGTACCGACTGCCGCCAACCGCTAACCGAGTACCGACAACCGACTACCGTCTTTTCAAGCCTACGTACGTCGGTTAAGGCCACGACGCTAGGTACTCTGGATCTGCAACATATCATAATAGGCTATTTAGATTTTGTCAAGAGGGCAAGTTTATTGCCAAACATTTACGGAAATGTTATCGGTCGGGCGCTGCCAAGTCTTCCCGACAGCGCTCGTGCGGCGGGTTTTTCCGCGCCCTATCTCCAATGATTTCAACGCCCGGAGGGGCGCAACGTGCCGCACGCAGGCGGGAACACATGCGGTCTCCTGCCATGGCGGCCTTCCGAGTAGCGGCGACGCAGGCGTTGAATTGTGCGGGTCTACACTTCGCCGTAGGGGGATGTATTGGTCCGGAACCTTCCTACGGGGATTTCTGAACAGGAACGCAATCGCGGATTGACCCTCCTAATCTCTTGTAAACACAGGCCGACGCAGGTAGGCGCGATTTCCCACAACGCCGTTTCCACAACGCTATGGCCATCTATGCGAAGGGCCGTCCACGTGAACATGGACGTGATGCAGCCAACGTGCTTTCATATCCCAGGCTGTTGAAAGGACAGAGCACAAAGACTGCCAAAGTGATCGCTTTGTCGGCCTGCGTCGCTAGACTTATCCGTTACTTTCCAACAATTTCACGCGTTCAATGTAGCCTTTGCCATCGAATTTCCTCGAGGTGCTCGCGTAGGACATATAGCGAATCTTCCCACACACGGGGCGCTCCGGGCCCCAGGCCCGATCGTGCTTGCCGCCCATGGCCCAGGCGATACCCGCGTAGCCGTTGGGATCGCGCCCGTCAAGTTCGTAGCGATCATTCAGCCGAATGGCAATATCGTAGGCTTCTTCAGGTGAACGCGTCCACTCCAGAATCTTTTTCGCCCAGTACATTCTCAGATATCCCTGCATCCATCCGGAAAGCACCATTTGCCGCTGCGCGGCGTTCCATAAGGGATCGTGCGTTTCGGCGTCTTCCAGTTGCTGAGCGGTGTAGAGTTGCGCGCGTTCGTCCCTCCGGTGTTCTCCAAGCGTCCGCAGCGCCCAGGACCCAACACCCTGAAGCCGGTCATAATTCGGGTTGAATTTCACGAAGTTGACCGCAAGCTCTCGCCTTACGATAAGTTGTTCGAGGAACGCCTCTCGATCTCCGCGAGGCGCATTGGCATTCTTAACCGTCAGCGCAATGGTGTGGGGACCGATGTGGCCAAAGTGGAGGTAAGGCGAAAGCTGGCTGGTACCGTCCAGTTCAGGATGGTTACGCTCGGTCGCGTAGCCATTCAATCTGTCCCGCACAAAGCGCGTGAGTGAATCGAGGGCTGCACGGGTCCCACCCTGGAGAGTCAGAACTGGCTGGACTGAGGTATCCATCGGAAATCCCGCCAGCAGGTCGCCGTTAACGGCCAGAGATTCCAAGCTCTTCGACGGCTGCCATGTTCGGGCCTTGGGATTTCCCGGTGATACGAGGAACTGATCGAGTAAGGCATGAATCCGCGGGCGGATGGTCCGTGCGGCATACTGCTCTTTTCCGAGGAGCATGGAGGGCACCACAACATCTGCATCCACAGTCCAGAGGGGCGCGCGAAGGCGTTCTGCCGCCGACTTGCGCCAGCGCTCGGGGTCTCGCATCGGATTCTCGTCGCCCACCACCAGGCACGGTCGAACCTGAGCGCAAAACTGGTCCAACCGGTGGTCAGGCCACCGGCGCAATACAAATTCGACGTTCTTTTGCCGCAGTCCCTCGCTAATATCGCGCAGCCCCTGAACGAGGAAGGTGTAACTGCGCAGGTTGGCATTGGGATAAAAGGGCACCAAGCCGAAGAAGGCCACAACCGGCTTGAGCAGAATGTTCGCCGCCTCGATGGCCACATTCAGCGCCGGGTTATCCAGGGCTCGCTGCGCGCGCTGCATCCAGTAGACGACGCACGAACCTTCGGGGTCAGGCAGTCCTCCCTTCCGCACGGTCACACGCGCGTTTTTGGTCAATTCCTCGAGGTTTCTCATTGCGCTCCATGAGTACGGCTTGCAGCTACGAAGCGATTTCGGGTCATCCCTTCAGGCTACGGCGGAAGAGTTCGCGGCCGCTGTGGAGAGGCCCGCTTCCGCAACTCTGCGCAGCATGCCGGCAAAGATCCATCGATGGATGGGATAGAGGGCGTACCAATAGATCAAGCCGAAAAGACCCAGCGGGTCGAAGGTTGCAGTCTGCCGAATTGTGGATTGTGTGGAATCGCCTGTGACCTCAAATTCCAGCCAAGCCCTTCCCGGGATCTTCATTTCGGCCACGAGTCGCAGCCGATGGTCCGCCTCGAACTCTTCCACGCGCCAGAAATCGAGGGTGTCACCCAACTGAAGGGTCTCCCGATCTCGCCGACCTCGCCGCAGGCCCACACCACCGGCAAGCAGGTCGAGGAAGCCTCGCAATCGCCAAAAAGAGTCGGCGAAATACCAGCCCGTGTCTCCCCCAATACGGCGGATGGGGGCGAAAGCGATCCTGGGTGAACCTTTCACCTGAACGGTTCGGGAATCCACAAGTCGGGTGCCAAAACGCAGGCCACCCCACGACTGCACGCGGCCCCCGGACGACAGAGCGTCCGACCATCGGGTCTGCGCAAACTCGCGGTCTTCGTTATGCAAAGCCCTTTCCATGGCTTGGCATAATCCCCGCGGCCGAACCCTGAACACCCGCGTAGCCGATCCGTCACGCACCACCGTCGGATGCCGGAGACTATCCACGAGCTTGCGCCCCACACGCGCGTAAACAGGAGTCACGAGTCCCAACCATAGACTGGAAAGGCGCGGGGTGAGAACCGGCACCGAAATCATCCAGCGACGAAGGCCCCGCTGCCGGGCGTATTCGCGCATGATATCGGCATACGAAACCTGATCGGCACCGCCAATTTCAAAGACTCGATGTTCATCGGCTGGCAGGGACAGCGCTGCGAGCAAATAGGCCACAACGTCCTCGATGGCGATGGGTTGAGCCGCCGTTGAAACCCAGCGTGGGCAGATCATGACCGGCAATCGTTCCACCAGCGCCCGGATCATTTCGAATGAAAGGCTGCCGGAACCGAGGATGATGGAGGCGCGAAATTCCACGACCGGTACGGTGGAACTCCGAAGGATCTCGCCTACCTCCTGACGGCTTCGCAGGTGAGAAGAGAGTGTCGAGGACGGTTCGCCTAGACCACCAAGATAGATGATTCTTTGGACGCCTGCCTGGCGCGCGGCGTTAACGAAATTCTCTGCCGCTTGCCGATCCTGCTCCTCAAAGTCTTGCCGCGAGCCCATTGAATGCACGAGGTAATAAGCTGTGTGCACGCCGGCCATGGCCCTGGGAAGGGTGCTAGGGTCCAGGCAGTCGCCGGCCACAACCTCTGTTCCCGGCCCCACTCGCGCTTGCAGAAACTCCGGGCGCCGGGCAAGGCAACGAACCGGCCTGCCGCCCTCCTCCAGGGCCTTCAGCAGCCTGCCACCAATGTAGCCTGTGGCGCCGGTCAGCAAAATCAGAGGCGAGCCGCCTGCATGATCGAAGTTCTCCATCGGCAGAACACATTACCTCGGGAATCCACCTTTGGCCGGACCTCTTTCGCACTCAGCCTTCAGGCTTCCAATGGCCCCATCAAGTGCCTTCCGCAGCATCTTCCGCATGAGCCCGGGGAACAGGCTGGCGAGCCAGCCCTCGAAAGATTCCGCTGTCTTGACGTGAGTCCTGCCATCCAGGTCTTTGAACTCCCAAACGTGGAGGGCCCGTATTCCAAAGGTTTTCCCCGTCCAGCCAATTCGCACGCCCGGTCTAACTTCCTGGAGAGTCGAGATGATACTGGCTCCGCCCGATTTCCAGCGGAAAGTCGTTCCGCGTTGGAGCGGTCCTTCCATCCGAACGGCTTCCACCTTCCGGTTCCACTTCGGCCAACTCTCGATTGCAGCCTGCACTTGCCACACCAATTCGACGGGAGCATTGATATATGTTTCTGCCTCAGCCCACGCCGGCGCTTTACGATTCACGTCCATAGCCACTCCGAGTTTAGACAACCGAGTGCTCTTCGAACATCGCAGCAATGTGGTTTGCGCGGTAGTCGAAAATCCGTTCCACATCACGCCGCAGCAGCCACCCGGCACAGAGATCTCCTAACACACCGCCTGGAACTGCGTATTGGACTGCGTCCCTGATCAGAGTGCCGCCATCGCACGCTTCGAAACTATGGGTGTGATGCCAGAGGCGGTAAGGGCCCTGCAACTGAACATCGACGAACCGGGTGGGCGGGCACCATTCCTCAATGCGGGTCGTCCAGTCTAGCGGTAGGCCATGCCAGGCAAGCTGGTAATGAATCAGGGTGCCGGCTCGGAGTTCGCGGTCAGTCTGTCCCAGAACCTGGAAATGTAGCCATGGCGGGGTGATTCGGTCGAGGTTGCGCGCCTCGCAGAAAAAGGAGAAAACCTCCGGCAAGGGTGCCGAGATCCGCTGTTCGCGATGTAGAGTTCGACCCTTGAAAGGGTACCCTTCAGCAAGTGAAGATCGCTGGCCCTTCTCGCGCTGTCGGGTCATGGCTTTCCTCGCGTGAGCGCCTGTTGCAGGCTGGCGGCCTTGGCTTCGTCGAAGTCACCTTCAGCGCGCCACAGTACCCGTCCCGAGCGATCCACCAGGATAGCGTAGATTTGTTTTTCGTCCGGCAAGTTCAACGCTTTCCGGAAAGAAGGCTTGTCGAGATACAGCGTGATGGTCCGGGCGCGAGCGTTGCGGTCTGGTATACCGCGGCGCATTCCGCTGTTAATGAACCACCGAAAGAAGGGGTTCAGCCTGTCGATGGTGGGTAGTTCGTAGTACTGGAAGCCGGAGGATTGCTCGAACCGCTTCATCTCGTGCAACCACGTGTCCACGTTCTGTTGCTGCTCGCGCTGGAAGGCAATGAGGAGCAGGTTGCGATCTCCGGCAAAGTCTCCAGGAAGCGAGAGGGTTTGCTTCTCCAAGTTTGAGGCGGCCAGTTTTGGGAAGGTCCCTGCCGGCGCTTCCGGTGCTGCCGTGGATCCGTCAGATTCCATGTTCATGACGTCTGCCCATCCGATCTTCACGGCCGCCAGCGTGGCGATCGCGAGACAAAAGACAACTTTCATCGCTCCTCCTGGTTAGGATTGTAAATCGATTTTACGCGAGGCGAATCTCCGCTTCCTCTCCCGTCGTGATCTCGCACCTGCCGAAAGGATCTGGATTCCTCGGTGAGGGAGGGCTTTTCCTGAAAGCGCTTGATGTCTGTTCCATCCCAGTGTGCACCATGTCCTCCTTGTTAGCGTTCTAGTGTTGCTATTCACGAGCAAGGCCGCGGCTGGGAACACCTTTTCCCAGCCGCAACCCGGTCTTGACTACTTGGGAAAGACAACGGAGTCAATGACGTGAATGACCCCGTTGGTGCACTGGATGTCCGTCTTGATCACCGTTGCGGCATCGATCTTGACGGCCCCATTGCTGCTGACGGTGAGGCTCTGTCCCTGTATCGTCTTCGCCGCATGGAGCTTGACAACATCGGCCGCCATAACTTTCCCGGGAACGACGTGATAGGTCAAAGTCCCCGTTAGTTTGGCCTTGTCCTTGAGCAAGCCTTCCACCGTGCCCTTAGGCAGCTTGGCGAAAGCAGCATCGGTGGGAGCGAAGACGGTGAAGGGCCCGGGGCCGGAAAGGGTTTCAACCAATCCCGCCGCCTGAACCGCGGCCACCAGAGTCTTGAACGATCCCGCGTGAACCGCGGTTTCCACAATGTTCTCCATTTGAGTTTCTCCTTGTCTCCTTAAGTCGATTTTGTTACTCGGGCTGCAACTGGAGTGACTCCGTTTGCAGGCAACTGTTGTTATTGGGGAAGCAGAACTGTGTCGATTACGTGAATGACACCATTGCTGCACTGGATATCGGCCTTCGTCACCGTCGCATCGTTCACCATCACCGCTCCGTTGTTCACGCGAATGTTGACGGATTGCCCGTCCAGAGTCTGGGCGGAGTTCATCTTCATGACTTGTTTAGCCGTCACCTTTCCGGAAACGACGTGATACTTCAGGATGGACTGCAGCCTTGCCTTGTTCCCCGGCTTCAGAAGGTCTTCCACCGTGCCGGCCGGCAGCTTATTAAAAGCCTCATCTGTGGGTGCGAAAACCGTGAATGGGCCTTCGCCTTTCAGTGCATCAATGAGGTCTGCCGCTTTCAGCGCCGCAGCCAGGGTCTTGAATGAACCCGCAGCCACAGCAGTATCAACGATGTCGCTCTTGGCAGCCGGAGCCGAAAAACCGAGGCTGGTGCAGAACATCGCCGCCACGGCTAGCCCGGCTATAACTCCTTTCGAGCAATCGCCTTTCAAAGTCTTGGTCATTTAACTCTCCTTCAGGGTGTGTGTCATCACCGATTTCTGTTTCAGAGTTTGTCCAGAGGCTGCCCCAACGAAGGCGGCCCGTTACCTTGCCTGAACTGTCGAGATCTCACCGTGCCAGCGCCGCTGGATGGCTCTCCATGAGAAAGCCTGGTAGAGACCGGCGAGTCCCACAAGACCGTACACCACCGAACTGAGTCCTGAGGTTTCACCGAACTTCATGCCGAAGATCGTGGCCACCAGATCAAAGTGCGCCACGGCCACCAAGCCCCAGTTCAGCGCTCCCACCACCACCAGTACCGCCGCCACAACATCGAACTTCTTCATTGCGCCTACCTCCTTTGTTTCTGCGCCCGTTAAAACGAGGCGCTTGATTGACTATCGCTCAAATTGATGTGACTATATAGAAAAAGATGCGTATAAGGAAAAGTCATTTGAGTGTGGTTCAAATAGACGGCAGAGTTTTTATTTTGGTTCAAACGAAGGGGCAAAAGTGCTGACGCCTACCCTGGCCGACGGTTTGAAGAGTTATTCGATTGGGGACAAACTGCGCGCTTTGCGCCTCAGAAAGAAGATGGGCCTAGTCGAGTTAGGGCATCACACCAAACTTTCGCCGGCCATGCTCTCAAAGATCGAGAGGGGCAAGCTGTTTCCCACGTTGCCCACTCTGCTGCGCATCGCTATGGTGTTCAGCGTAGGGCTCGAGTTTTTCTTCACCGATGACCGCAAGCGCCACGTGCTGGCCATTTCCAGGCACAAGGAGCGACTGAAGTTTCCGGAGAAAGCCAACGCCCCCGAGGTCGCCTATCTATTTGAGAGCCTGGACTTCGGAGCCGTGGAACGTAAACTAAATGCATACTATGCAGAATTCCGTCGTATCGATCCGAACAAGGTCCGCCCGCACCAACACGCCGGCGTGGAATTCATCTACGTGATCTCTGGGAGCCTGGGGCTTCGCGTGGGTTCTGACGACATTCTGTTGGAAGAGTGCGATTCCATTTACTTTGACTCTAGTGTTGCACACGGGTACTGGAACGCGAGCCACAGCAGGACGATGGCAGTTGTGGTGACTGTTCCTTGAACCGTGTGGCTGGCGCACGTGTTGGTCCGAACTATTATTGATAAGTGGGACCAGAGCCCCGGCGGCAACTTGCTCGTACCTTGGACCCTTTCTAGACCTGAGTCTTTAGCCATCACATCGCCGCCCGTCTGGACCGGTTCTGGATGAATCCTCACTCGGAAAGCTGCGATATATTCGATTCTATCGCATATTATACGCATGTGGATTCCACGGGACATAGAACCTCGGCTCGAACGATCTGCTCGGACCCGTCCCGTGGTGGTGCTGACCGGGGCTCGCCAGACCGGCAGTAGGCAGTAAGCAGTAAGCAATAGGCAGAAGGCAGTAGGCAGAGAGGAGGTCTTCATTCTGACTTCTGACTTCTGTCTCCCCTTCTGCCTACTGCCTCCCGCCTTGTGCTTACCGCCAACTGCCTACTGCCTTCTGCTTTCTGCGTACTGCCTTCTGCCTACTGTCCTCCCTCCCTCCCATCCCGCTTGCACTCGACAACGCCTTTGCGTACTCTTGCTGGTTCCTCATTTCCATCCGGAGGCGTTACATCCCATGAAGCATCGACTTCACAATTCCAGTTTGATCGTTGCGGTGGTTTTCACCGCGTTTTTGTTCTGCCCGGCCAGCCTCACTGCTGAGAAGAAGCCGAAAGAGAAGCCTAAGGAAGCGGCGGAGGCTGCCGCGCCCGCTGTCACTCAGCCAGAGATTCCCAACCTTGAATTCATCAGCCGCTTGCGGGAAGAGGAATTCAGCCATGGCCAGTTAATGGACATCATGAGCCATCTCGCCGACGACATTGGCCCGCGCCTCACAGGTTCTCCCAACATGAAGAAGGCGAACGAGTGGACGCGCGACCAGTTTACGCAGTGGGGGCTCGCTAACGCTCACCTGGAGGCGTGGGGCACGTTTGGCCGCGGGTGGGCGTACCAACTTTGCGAGGTTCGCATGATCGCGCCCGACTACATGCAGTTCCTGGCGCTCCCTGAGGCTTGGACGCCGGGGACCAATGGTCCCATCCGGGGCGAGGTTACACAACTGGTTGCCACGACGTCGGCCGACCTCGAGAAGTACAAGGGCAAACTTGGGGGCAAGATCGTGCTGATCGGCGACGCACGTATCCCCGACCCCAGCGATAAACCCCTCTTCCGCCGCGAAGAGGATGCCGACCTGACCAAGATCGCGGAATACCAGATTCCCGGCGGCGGCCCTGGCGGCCCGGGTGGCCCCAATGCTGCCAACCGGCAGACCTTCGCGCAGCGACGCCAGTTCCAGCAGGATTTGGAGAAGTTGCTCACCGATGAGCACGTGATGGCGGTGCTGGATCTTACGCGGCTGCCCGGCGAGGACGGCACCATCTTCGTACAGTCCGGCGGAAGCTACGATAAGGGCAAAACCATCGGCTTTCCCCGCATCACACTCGCGGTGGAGCACTACGGCCGCATGGCGCGCCTGCTGGCCAAGAAAGTGCCGGTGCAAGTGGAGGTGAACGTGGAAGCGCAGTTCTACGACGATGACGACAAGGGCTACGACACTATCGCCGAGATTCCCGGCGCCGATCCGAAGCTGAAGGACCAACTGGTGATGCTGGGCGGACACATGGATTCCTGGCACGCCGGCGAAGGCGCCACCGATAACGGCGCGGGCGTGGTGGTGGCGATGGAGGCCGTGCGTCTGCTGAAGAAGCTCGGCGTCGAGCCGCGGCGGACCATTCGCGTAGCGCTCTGGTCGGGCGAGGAAGAGGGACTGCTGGGCTCGCGCGGGTACGTGAGGAACCACTTTGGAGGACGGCCGGAATCCACCAATCCCAGGGACCAGAACACTCCGGCGTTCATGCGCCCACCCGCCGGCCCCTTGGAGCTGAAGGCGGAGCAGAAACTGGTCTCAGTCTACTTCAACCTGGACAACGGTACAGGCAAGATCCGCGGCGTGTATTTGCAGGGAAATGCGGCGGCGGAGCCCATCTTCGCCAAGTGGATGGAGCCGTTCCGCGACCTGGGGATGACGACGCTGACGATGCGCAACACCGGAGGTACCGATCATCTCTCGTTTGATGCGGTCGACATCCCGGGATTCCAGTTCATCCAAGACCCGATGGACTACGGCACCCTGACTCATCACTCGAACCTCGATGTCTACGAGCACATCCGCGCCGACGACATGAAGCAAGCGGCGGTGATCATGGCCACTTTTGTCTATAACGCCGCCATGCGCGACGAAATGTTCCCGCGCAAACCGATCCGTCCCGACGAGCCACCGGTGAAAGAAGGGAGTAGGGAGTAGGGAGTAGGGAGTAGGGAGTAGGGAGTCGGGAGTAGGGGTCGGCAGCGTTTTGCCGCAGGCGCCACTCCCTACTCCCTATTGCCGACCCCCTGGCGTTCAACGGCGGACGAAAACAGGCTCTGGAGAGGGCACGCCGGACGCTGCCAGCACGTTTTGAACGACGGTGAAGAGCTGCTTCACGTCGATTGGTTTTGACACGTAGTCGTCCATGCCGGCGGCCAGACAGCGGTCGCGATCGCCTTGCATTGCATGGGCGGTCATAGCAATAATAGGAAGGTGGGCTCCGGTGCTTTTTTCCCGGCTGCGGATCGCCTCCGTGGCCTCCAGCCCACCCATCACGGGCATCTGGATGTCCATCAACACCAGGTCGAAGATTTGCCTTTCGATCTGCTCCAGCGCTTCACGTCCATTGGCGACGGAGACCACGTTGTGTCCCTGTTTCTCCAGCAGGCGTGAGGCGAGCTTCTGGTTCACCGAGTTGTCCTCGGCCAGCAGGATTTGCAAGCGCCTTGCTCCCTCTTGCTTTGAAGGACGGGTTACCAACGTGCGTGTTTTGCCGTCAGGTGTCGCGGCCGTCGCCCGCAGAATGGCGTCCAGCAGTTCGGCCTGGCCGATGGGTTTGGTGAGGTAGCCGGCCAGCCCCAGTTGGCGGCAGCGTGCCGCATCGCCGCGCTGCCCCGCCGAGGTCAGCATCATGATAGTGGCGCTGGAAAGCTCCGGATTCTTGCGGATCTCCTCGGCCAGTTGGAATCCGTCCATGACCGGCATGTTGGCGTCGGTCAGCACCAGAGGGAACGGTTGATTGTTTTCGAGTTCGCGCGTCAGGGTCTCCAGGGCTTGCGTGCCATCGGCCGCCAGGGTCGGCTTCATGCCCCATCCGGAGAGCAGACCGCCAAGAATGCGAAGGTTGGTCAGGTTGTCGTCCACCACCAGAACCGGCACGTCTTTCAACTGAGCCTTCTCCAGCGGGTGCCGGGTTTCCCTGACCTCGCCCGTACCAAAACTGGCAGTGAAGTGGAACGTGCTGCCTTGGCCGGGCACGCTTTCCACCCAGATGCGGCCTCCCATCATTTGCACGAGTTGGCGGGAAATGGTCAGCCCCAGACCGGTGCCGCCAAAACGACGGGTGGTGGAACCATCAACCTGGATGAAGGCCTCGAAGATGCCGGGCTGTTTCTCCGGCGCGATGCCGATCCCGGTGTCGCGCACGCTGAAGTGCAGGCAGGTGAAACCAGGAATCGCCGGCTCCGCTTGGACCCGCAGGTTGACTTCACCCTTTTGGGTGAACTTCACGGCGTTGCCGAGCAGGTTGACTAATACCTGGCGAACGCGGCTCGAATCGCCCACCAGAGCGTCGGGGACGTCGGGGTCGAAGACGCAATTCAGCTCCAGTCCCTTCTCGTGGGCGCGCAGGGCCAGCGTTTTGACGGTGGGTTCCACGGTACCGCGCAGGCTGAAATCGACAGATTCCAGTTCCAGCCTGCCAGCTTCGATCTTGGAGAAATCGAGGATGTCGTTGATAATCGTCAACAGCGACTCGGCCGAGGCTTTCGCCATGGCGGCGTAGTCTCGCTGTTCGGTATCGAGCGCCGTATCCAGCAAAAGGTCGGTCATGCCCAGAACGCCGTTCATGGGCGTGCGGATCTCGTGGCTCATGTTGGCAAGGAACTCGCTTTTGGCCCGATTGGCGGCGTCGGCGGCCTCTTCGGCGCGCTTCCGCTCGACGATCTCGACCTGCAACTTCTCTTCGGCCAGCTTTCGTTCGGTGATGTCGATGGCGGTACCTTCGATCAAGCTCTCGCCTGACGGCCCCGCCACCATCATGGCCCGCTCCAGTATCCAGAACGGCGTCCCGTCCTTCTTGTGCTGCTGGTACTCGTAGTCGAGCACCTTTCCTTCGCTCTTCAGCTTTTCCCGGAACTCTTTCCGTCGGGCCGGGTCCAGATAAGGCGAGATGGTGAGCTGAGCGATGGCTTCCTGTTTGGAGTCGAAGCCGTACATCTGCACGAAGGTCCGGTTGCAATCGACCAGTTCGCCTTCAGGCTTGGCGAGGTAGACGCCAGCCAGATTGCCTTCAAACAAGTTCTGATACTGACCGGCGACGCGGCTGGCAATCTCTGCCTGATTCTCAAACAGGGTCAGAATCATGCCGAAGGCGACGCAGTATTTGGGGAGGTCCCACAGAACGCTGTCGTTGGGGATGTGAAAGTTCAGAGCGGCCACAACCTCTCCTACCGGAAACACCGCTCCCCAAGCGACAAAGGCCGCGGCGGCGAAAACCACGCCTGGGGTCCACCTCCGGAAATAGCGCCAGTAGAAGACGCCCGTGATAGCAAAAAGCTCAAAGAGGAAAAAGTCGATGCCGTACTCCGGATGGGTGGCGGTTCTCGACGCAACCCAGAGGCCGGGAACCACCCAGGCAAGACATGGTCCATAAGACCGGAGTAGGTTCGGGTGGTCGCGCGTGGCCAGCACCACACCCGCGCCCACGGCCACCACCAGAATGCCGGAATAAGCCCAAGGTAGGTTCACCCCAAAGACCAGCCCCGTCCAGTAGACGACCGCGGGGATCGCGACCATCGAAATGAAGAACACACGCCCTCGGCGCGTCGCACCCGGTCGGGAGACCGAAAGAAGGAAACTGGTTCCCGAAACCACCAGAGTGGTAACCGCCACCCAATCTCCCAGCCGGTCTGAAATGAGCGAGAAGGTTGTCAGCAGGGAGGCAGCAAAGTGGACGAGAATGGCGATCCAGCCGATCAGCCACAAACGCATTCGCTGTTCGCGGTCTTGTTCGCGGTCTCGCAGATAGATCCAGGCGAAGAGCGCCACCAGAATGGTCATCACGGCAACGACGACGACATGCGCAACATGGGGCGACATTCGATAGGTCACTCCTTACATTCCCCGCCGTTGCGCACCGGGCGCCCTTCGGTCGGGTCTTCGAACACTCTGATCCCATGTATGCTATCGGCAAGCTTATCCGTCTCCTTTAGCCTGATTCGGCCTGGCAGCTCAGCGAAAGCAAATAGCAAAACTGAAGACGGTTGAGAGACCGAGAGGGTTGGTGGGTCTGTCAGCCCTCAGCTATCAGGAGCCATTAGCAAGAGAGCCGTACTCTCTTTCTCAGGGCTGAGAGCTGACTCAGTACACCATTTGCGTGCGGGGATTCAAGGCCTCTTTGGGTTTAGATTCGGCTTCGACCACGAGCTGCTCGATCCGTTCCGCGGAAAGCATGATGCGCTTGGCCACGCTGCGGAGGTTTCCGAGCCCGTTGTAGCGGCCCGAGAGTTTACCGTCCATTTCCCGAACTTCGTTCTTGAGTTGGGCTAGCGCAGTCTCGATATCTTCCTTGGCTGATGGTAGCATGGTTCCTCCTGCGACCGCGCGGCGCCAAACTCCGGCGCCGTCGCGTCACAGGATTTATCGGCGGAAGCGAGCAGTTTACTGAGGGGCTTGTCCGTGGTTCGTTGTCCGCGGCAAACGTAATCAGCCGTGAGCTCTCAGCAAGATGCTCTGCGTCTTGCTGAGGGCTGATAGCAGAAAGCCGAGGAGTGGTGGCAACGGACAACGGACCAAGGGCAGTCGATATGAGTTACGATGCCGTTCTCGTTCTCTCGTTTGGAGGCCCTGAATCGCGGGCGGACGTAATGCCCTTTCTGGAAAACGTTCTGCGTGGGAAGCCGGTGCCTCGGCCGCGGATGCTGGAGGTAGCCGATCACTACTATCGCTTCGAAGGAAGAAGTCCCATCAACGATCAGACACGGGCGCTGATCGCCGCGCTCGAGTCCGAGATGGGCAAGCACGGTCCGCGGTTGCCCGTCTACTGGGGCAATCGCAACTGGCACCCGCTTCTGGCCGATACCGTGCGAAAAATGGAGCAGGACGGCGTGCGGAGGGCGCTGGCCTTTGTGACTTCCGCTTATAGCTCGTACTCCGGTTGCCGGCAGTATCTGGAGGACATCGCCCGTGCTCGCGCGCTGGCGGGACCCGGCGCCCCGATGGTGGAAAAGCTGCGCGTCTTTTTCAACCATCCCGGCTTCATCGCGGCGCTGGTCGAGCGGGCCCAGGAGGCGCTGATGCAGGTTCCGTCGGAGATCAGGGCGAGGGTCCCCATGCTCTACACGGCGCATAGCGTCCCGGTGGCGTCCGCGCAAACGTCTCAGTACGTCTCGCAGCTCGAAGAAACGGTGCGGCTGGTTTCCAAGGGACTGGGCCGAAGCGGCGATCCACTGGTCTACCAGAGCCGCAGCGGTCCGCCCGGCCAGGCGTGGCTTGCGCCGGATATCCTCGACTACCTGCGAGCCATGCAACCGGCACCGGGCGGCGCGAGTCTGGTGATCGTGCCCGTCGGCTTCATCTCTGACCACATGGAGGTGCTCTACGACCTCGACACCGAAGCTCGCGGCCTCTGCAGCAAGCGCGGTATCCTGATGGTCCGCGCCGCGACGGTGGGCACCCATCCGCTGTTCATCCGCATGATTCGCGATCTGATTCTCGAACGCGTTGAGGGAACGGGTGAGCGGCGAACCTTGGGCGCCTTAGGACCCGGCGCCGACTTCTGCCCGCCCGACTGCTGCCTCCCGCCCAAGGGCAGAGTGGCTGGTGGCTAGTGACTGAAGCAGTGGCTGGTGGCTAGTGACTAGTGGCTAGTGAAGAAAGAAAAGGCAAAGGCGCGGCCTGTCTTTTTTCCTTCACTCGCCACTAACCACTAACCACTTCTTGGCTAGCCACTAGCCACTGACCACTAACCGCTTCAGCAAAGCGGGGGAGTCGCTGAATATTGGGTTGACGATGGGACACTTCACGATTGATGATAAAAGCTGGCCGAGGAGACCGGCAAATTTGTTTCTTTCAATCGTCAGGCGTCGAAGATGGTCACAACAGTGGATGGGTCGATTCAGACGACGATCACACGGGGGCGAGTGCGCCTGCCGTTTGAATCGGCAATGACCTGAGGGGGTGAGTTGGAAGCAACGCTGATATTGTACGTTCAAACTGAAGTCTGGCCGTTATTCGCCAACACCGGCATGGTGGCGCGCGTCGTGCTGGCCATCCTGCTGGCATTCTCCGTGGTTTCCTGGGCCATCATTCTCCAGAAGTACTGGACCTTCAGGGCCGCGCGCCGTAACTCGGATCGGTTCCTGGAAGTCTTCCGGACCAGCAGCAAGTTCTCGGAAATTCGCGCTTCCTGCAACAGCCTCAAAGCCAGCCCACTGACGGGAGTGTTCCTGGGCGGCTACCGCGAATTGGAGAACCAGATGGAGGTAAGTGAGAATCCGGGCAAGATGCGCCTGCGCAGCTTGGAAGGTGTGCGGCGGGCGTTGCAGATCGCCTGTTCGAGCGAAGTCACGCGGCTGGAAAAATGGATGGGCTGGCTGGCAACCACAGGCGCCGTCACCCCGTTTGTGGGGCTGTTCGGAACCGTATGGGGTATCATCGACGCGTTCCAGGGCTTGGGGAACGCGGAAACGGCCACGTTGCGCAGCGTCGCGCCCGGCATCGCCGAGGCCCTCATCACCACCGCCGCCGGGCTGGCTGCGGCCATTCCCGCTGTGATAGCTTACAACTACTATCTCCAGCGCGTGAAGGAATTCGGGGCGCAAGCTGATGATTTCTCCCTGGAGTTCCTGAACATTGTGGAGAGGCATTTTGCTTAAGAGAGTTTCAGAAGAAGTCGAGAGTCGAAAGTCGAAGGTTAAGAGTAAGTGCCCGCGATTCGCGGCTTTTCGACTTTCAACTTTCGACTCTCGACTTCTTCTGAGAACTGGGAACTGAAAAATGGCTTTCACCACAAATAACGGGCGCACAAAAACATCGCTTTCCGACATCAACATCACGCCGTTGGTGGACGTGGTATTGGTCCTGCTGGTTATCTTCATGCTGACCGCACCGATCTTGCAGTCAGGCATCGAGGTCGAGTTACCCAAGACCAGGACGGTGAAGGTGGTGTCGGACCAGAAAGTGGTGGTGACGATCGATAGGAAGCAAACTATTTATCTTGGCAACGAACCCGTCAACATCCACCGGCTGGGCGAAGACATCCTGGGACAACTGAAGGGCGCAAACAACACACCTGTCTATCTTCGCTGCGACAAGAACGTGCCTTTCGGGGCCTTCGCGGAGGTCATTGACGCGCTGAAACGATCGAACCTGAAGAACATCAACATCGTGACGGAGCCGCTTTCAACAAAGGGAGAACTCTGACAGCTCTCAGCCATCAGCCATCAGCTTTCAGCAAGAGCCGGACCTCCTTGCTGAGAGCTGGTGGCTGAGGGCTGACGGCGGCTGAGAACTGAAGACTAAGAACTCCTCAGCTTATGACTGCCGCTACCTTTACATCAATGCCGGATCACGGCGACAGCTTGCGCCGGGCGCTGCCGGTTTCGGTGGCCTTGCACGGGTTGTTGTTTGCCGTGGTGCTGGTGGCACCTTACATCGGGAAAGGTTTTGGGTTCGGCTGGGGAACGGGATCGGCCTCGGGCTCGGCCGGAGCCTTGGGCAGCGCCGCGCACGTGGACGCAGTGCCCTCGTTGCCCGGCGTCCCACTACCCGCGCCAATGCTGGCTACTCCAAGCACATTGGCAACCGAGAACCCCGGCCTTTACAAGCCGGAGCCGCAACCGAACGAGGAGCCGCCTCCCGAGGCCGAAGCGATCCCGAAATTCAAGGATGCGGTGAAGGTAGAGAAGCCGATTGCGGTCAACAAGCGCATCCAGAAGGCGGTCATCGAGCCGCCACCCAACGCTATCCCTTTCGGCGTCGGAGGGCGACCCTCGCTGAGCTACGGCAATTTCAACGGCGCGGCCGGGTCTGGCGGGATCACCATCGGCAACGGCGGCGACTTCGGCGAGCGCTACGGCTGGTACGTCACCGCGGTTCAGAACCGAATCAGCTCCAACTGGCTGCTCTCCACGGTGAGCCCGTCCATTGTGACGGCGCCGCGCGTCTATGTTACCTTTGACATTCGCCGCGACGGGAGCATCAGCAATCCGGTGGTGACCAAGTCCAGCGGCATCCCGGAAGTCGATCGCTCCGCCATGAGGGCCGTGCTGGCCTCCAACCCGCTGGGTCCGCTACCGGCCGACTATGCCAACGATAGGGTGACGGTAGAGGTATACTTTGACTTTAATCGGCACTGAAAGAGAAGTCAGGAGACAGGAGTCAGGAAACGGGTGAAGATCTACGCCGTCGGTGGTCCGTTGTCCGTTGTGTTTTGGCCTAACCACTGGCTGTTGGCTCGCGCGCTTGCGGCTACCGAGAACTCACCGAGGACGACCGACGTCTCCTGACTCCTGCTTCTGACTTCTGTCTCCTTTCTTCGATTATATCGCAACGAGAGCCACTGACTAGGCATCCCATAAGAGAGGACTAGTTCCAAGTATGAAACGATTCGTCAGCCCTTCTCCAGCGTGGTTCGCGGCGGTGGGTTTTACTGTCCTGGCGGTGGTTCTTGCCCTCGATCGCTCCGTGCGGAGCCAGGACCAGTTCAAGGTGATCATCAATCGAGGCATGCCGCTAGTCCGCCTGGCGTTGGCGGATTTCCCGCCGCAGGCGGTGGACGAGCGGCTGGTGAGCCTGACCCAGGAATTCAACCAGGTCCTCGCCAACGACCTCGATGGTGCGGGGATTTTTCAGCTCGTTAGCAAGAGCGATTTTCCAACAAGGGTTCCGCATCAGCCCCAGGAGGTGGATTTTCCGTCCTGGACGGATGCGCCTGCCTCCGCCCAGATGCTGGTTTTCGGCCACAGCGAGGTGATCAACGGCAGCCTGGTAGTCTACGGTTACCTTTACGACGTCAAGAATCCGGCCAGCCCCCAAGTAATCGGCAAGCGCTTTGTGGCCACCCTGAACGAGGTTTCCACGCGCCAGACGGCTCACCAGTTTGCCAACGAAATCATCCAGGCGCTGGGCGGCGGCGTGCCGGGCATCAACCTCACGCGCATCGCTTTTGTGAGCAAACGCACGGGTCACGAGGAGATCTGGGTGATGGACTACGACGGTTTCAACCAGCGGCCCATTACCAGCTACCGGTCCATGAGCCTGACGCCGCGCTGGTCGCAGGACGATACACGGCTGGCTTTCACCACCTACGCGGAGGGTAATCCCGAGATCTTCATGTTCTCTTTGTTGACAAACCATCGCGTTCCTTTTCCCAGCTACAAGGGTCTCAACACGACGCCGGCTTTCGCGCCCGACGGAAAGAGGATCGCATTCTGTTCAAGCATGAGCGGCGATCCGGAGCTTTACGTGTCGAGTGTGGACGGCTCGAACCTGCAGCGGCTGACGTTCTCACCGGGGGTAGACATCTCGCCGGTGTGGAACCCGAAAACCGGCGACGAAATCGCTTTTGTTTCCGATCGCAGCGGCACGCCGCAGATTTACCTGATGAATGCGGACGGCACCAACGTGCGGCGGCTGATCACCGGCGGCGGCGACGCGAGCTCGCCCTCGTGGTCGCCCAACGGTTTGGCCATCGCCTTCTCCTGGCGGGTGTCCGACACCGGGACCTTCGACGTCTATCTGGCAGAGATCGCCTCCGGACGCATCGTCCAGTTGACCCACGATGCGGGTCGCAATGAGCATCCTTCCTGGGCGCCGGACGGACGCCACCTGGTGTTTGAGTCTAATCGGACCGGGTCCCGCCAAGTGTGGATGATGATCGCCGACGGCACCAGTCCCCAGCAATTGACCCACGAAGGAGAGAATTGGAACCCGACGTGGTCTTTCTAGGGAGAATGGTGAAGCTTGCGTGACGAAGCGTAAACTAGAGCGGGAACCAGAGACCTTTTTCTGCGCATTCCGAGACCGCGAGTGGTCGAGGTAACCCATCGAGCATCACGTTTATAATCTCTTCTGGCCTGATTTCTTCCGGCAACTCGTAACTTTTCCTGTACGCTACAGAAATGTTTGCATTTTGAATTTCTTTAATGCTAGCATGGGGACGTTCGATCTTAAAGATTTCGTGCTGAGGGACGGGAGGCAGCTTCTAGCTGTCTCTCGCAACGGGTTCATATTGAACCGAAGCAAACCACAAGCTCATTAAGATTCCTGCTCGCGACTAAGGAGGCTCTGAGATGCACACTAGAAAACGCAGTCTTGCGGTTCTCGTTGCCGTTCTGGGGGTTCTGGTGTTGGCCGGCTGCCACAAGAAAGTAGTAGCGCCGCCACCGCCGCCACCGCCGCCACCGCCGCCGGCCGCCGCGCCTGTTTGCACAATGACGGCAGAACCCAGCACGATCGACAAGGGTCAGTCCTCGACACTCAGTTGGACGTGTTCGAATGCGACTGATCTTGACCTGCAGCCGGGTCTCGGCAAGCAACAGGCTACGGGTTCCACCTCGGTCAGTCCTTCGGAATCGACAACGTACACGATATCCGCAACGGGTCCGGGTGGCAACACCACCAGTCAGGCACGCGTGACCGTGACGGTTCCACCACCGCCACCGCCACCACCGCCGCCGCCGGCACCGCAGGGTCCAACTGAAGATCAGTTGTTTAGCGAGAAGATCAAGGCTGCCTACTTTGACTTCGATAAGTCGAATATCCGCCCCGATGCAGAAGAGAATCTGAAGGTGGATGGCGACTTCCTGAAGGCTCATCCCGACATCAAGTTCACGTTGGCGGGGAACTGCGACGAGCGCGGCAGTGAAGAGTACAACCTTGGTCTGGGCGACAAGCGCGCCACTGCGGCCAAGGATTACCTCGTCAATCTCGGTATTACGGCGGACCGGATCTCAACCATTTCCTATGGCAAGGACCGTCCCGTCTGCACCGACCACGAGGAGACGTGCTGGCAAAGGAACCGGAACGCTACTCCGGTGTTCGGAACCGTAAGTGGGGCTAAGTAGGCATCAAGTCGCACGCCGGAGGCCCACCTGGGCCTCCGGCTTCTGCCTTTCCCCGGAAGAGTCTGCCGCCCGATGATGCGCCCCGAGGCGCTGGGGAAATGGTGTCTACTGAATCAGTCGGTTCGTACCGAATCAAAACGCATGTCGAACCTTTCTCGACCTTTGGGACTCCGGTTGGTTGATTGCGGCGAGGCGTGGGGTTAGAGTGCAAGGGTCCTGACTATTTCAAGTGCGGGGGCGACTGACTTTGAGAAAGCAATCCATTTTTCTTTCGCTCCTGGTTCTCGCCGCAGGAGCCGGAGCAATCCCGGCCTTCGGTGTCAGCAAAGATCTTCTGCGGATCGAGCAGCAACTCGATAATCTTCAGCAGTCGGTCGAGGCGATGCAGAAGACCCTCGACACCCAGACTGCCAGTTTGAAGACGCTCCTCGAGTTGCAGAACCAGCAGATTGAGCGGATGAGTGCGGCCATCGCGGAGATTCAAAGGGCGAACCAGCAGAACCTGGCCACCAACAGCAACAAGATCGATGGCATGACCAGCCAGATCCAAGCGCTGGGAGAAAGTCTGGAGGAAGCGAAAGCCCGCATCGCCAAGCTGAGCGACCAGATCGCCCAGACCCAGAACATCATCCAGACGCTACGTGCTCCGAGTCCCGTTGCGCAGCCCGGTACTGAGGGCACGGAAGCTCAGCCGGCAAATACGCCCGCACCGGATCCGGACACGCTGTATCAATCGGCGTACGGCGCCTACATGGGTGGCCAATACCAGATCGCTATGCAGGCTTTCCAGCAGTACTTGCAGTACTACTCCACCAGCGACCGCGCGTCAAACGCTCAGTTCTACGTGGGCGAGTGCTACTACCTCCAGGGCGACTACGCGCAGGCCATCCAGGCCTATAACCGCTGCATCGAACAGTATCCGGACGGGAACAAAGTGGCGGCCGCCCAGCTCAAGAAGGGGTTGGCTTACGTCGCGCTGGGGCAGACCACCAATGGCGCCAAGGAACTGCGCTCGTTGATCCAGCGCTACCCGAATTCACCCGAGGCGAAGACTGCGCGACAGAAGCTGCAGAAGCTCGGAACTCCGGCGCCACGGCACCGATGAACGTCTGCCTTGGCGATCGCCGATTCGACCCGAGGGCAGTGATAATGAGGCTCAGGCAATCGACCGTCGGCGAAAAGGACTTGGGTTCTTCGCAGAATAAAACACAGGAAGCAGTATGACGCGGGAGGTGCCATGTCTGGCTCAGTCAACAAGGTGATTTTGATCGGGCGCCTGGGGAAGGATCCGGAGCTGAAGTACACAGCGAACGGAACCCCGGTGGCCAAGTTTTCGCTCGCTACCGACGAAGTCTATAAGGATAAGACGACCGGCGAGCAGCAGCAGCGCACCGAGTGGCACAACATCGTGGCCTGGAGCAAGCTGGCCGAGATCTGCGGCGAGTATCTCACCAAGGGCAAGCAGGTCTACATTGAGGGCCGGATCCAAAGCCGCCAGTGGGAAGATCAAAGCGGCAACAAGCGCACCAGCTATGACATTGTCGCCAATCAGATGAAGATGCTCGGCGCCAAAGGCGACTTCGCGCGGCCGCCGGCGAGTGAACCGGCCAGTCCCCCCGTGAGGGATCCTGCGCCTCCGCCCGAGCCCGCCCCGGAACCTCCGGACACTGGGATCACGGACGAAGATGTTCCCTTCTGAAGGCACTGCCCAGGGAAGAGCAGTGATCGGTGACTGACGAGTGAGAAAAGGCGAAGCCGGAAAGGCTTTGTTCGTTTGGTACTGATCATGCGCCGCTGCTTCGAGGCACCCGTCACCGCCCACCACTCTTCAGGTACCGGCAGCGCAGTTCTTCCGCCGTTCCCGGCGCCCAGCGAGTCGCTGCGCCGACGCAGTCCGATTCAGCGCAACAGCTCCTAGTCGACCCCCATCGCCCTGGGCATGCGGCTGGCCGCGCCGGCAGGCCCAAAAGTATTGTCGCCGCCAAAGTTGTCCATCGCATGTCTTTCTGCTCCCCTGCCAGAGGATCAACCTCGTCGGTTCCGCCGCCTTCTGTCCGAAGACTCGTTACTACACTAGATATCTAGTCTATGATTTACTCCCAGTACAATAGTCCAATGGGATCGCACGTCCTGCCCCTTGAGGGGATGGCTTTCTCCTTCAGTTGGGTCTTCACAACTCAAATTGGGTTGCCGGATGGTTGGGATGCGTCGGATGTGCCCACGGGCGTCACGAACCTCGGCGCTTGCGCGCCTCATCGTTGCGGCGAGCGATCTCGTTGAATTTCCGCAACTGCTCGGGCGAAAGGATCTGCCGGATGCGATCGCGCGTCTGTTCGTGCAGGGTGTTGAACTGAGGCTCGACCTGCTTCTGCAAATCGCTGGACTTCCTGTCGTAGTCACCTAGAATCTGCCGCAGTTGGCTGATCTGGGCGTCTGTGAGGTGTAAATCGCTCTTGAGATGCGCAACGGCACGCTCGCGATTGAAGGTTCGATGCAACAGGCCTGCATGCCAAACGTAATAATACGTGCCAGCGGCGCCCACGACTACCCCGAGCACGAAGATGAGCGCAAAGTAGAGATAAGCACGTCTTGTCATTGTGTTGCCTTACCAGCGTTTTCCGCGGGCACGGAGGGAGCCAGCGGCAGATTGAACGCCGAATCGTCAACCAGAATCGGGTTGTTCTCCACCACCATGGCCGGCTCCGTGGGGAACAACTCCGTAGATGCCTGGGCGCGTACGGGTCCGGAGGTCGGCACCACCAGCACCAGCATCAGGGCGAGAACCAAAAACAATGTGGCATACACCATGCGCCTTCCGGCGCGCTCCAGCAGTTCCTCGCGGCTGGGGAGGGCAGCGGTCGACTTCTCCAATCGTCTCAAAACCCGAGCGGCAAATCCCAGCATCGGCTCCGGCGCCGGCTCCAGCGAGAGCATGTCGAGTCCGGCCCGAACCGTTTGCCAGTCCCGCGCATACTCCGCGCATGCATCGCATTGCCCGAGGTGTTCCCGCAGCGCTGCCGACGCCTCTCGATTCCGGGTCTCCTCGATCGTCTCGCGAAACTCTTCACATCTCATGGCTCACCTTCTCTGTCGCCACCGCTTCCAATCTTCCAGCATTCGTTTGCGAGCCCGGTGCAAGCGTACCTTCACCGTGTTAGGCCGCAATTGCAGAATCGCCGCGATCTCCTCCACAGAATGGTCTTCCAGTTCCTTCAACACCAGGATCGTCCGATCCTCGGCGGGCGCACGCGCCAGCAGCTTTTCCGCCAAGTCTCGCGCCTCGGATTCCTGCTCCACGTTGAGCGCTCCCTCTGGTGTGCTTTGAGCCTGCCCCTCGATGGCCCGGCTGCCTTCCTCTCCGATCTGCCAGTAGTAGGCCAGCTTGGCCTTCTGTTCGCGGCGAAGATAATCGTAGCAATGGTTGACCGCAATGCGGGACAGCCAGGTGCCGAACGAGGCCTGGAAGTTGTAGCTGCGGATGCCGCGAAACGCCTTGATAAAGATTTCTTGGGCAATATCCTCTACCTCGTCCCTTCGCCGCACGAGGTGGTACACCAGCGAAAAGACTCTCTTCTGATGTCGCTCCAGAAGGGGCTCGAACGCTTCGCGCTCGCCCCGCTGAACGCGCCGGATCCATTCACTCTCCGGGATCTCCGTTTCAGGGCTGTCCATTCAGGTTCCATCGCGCAACCTCCTCCTATGGTAAACGACGAAGGAGGCATCTCTTAGGTTACAGGCGACCGGCCTCTGGGCCTACCCCGGAATTTCGGTCAAAATTTTTTAGTTGACTAACTGAACACGCTTATGAAATACTAGTACCATGATTATAGGAACAAGACTTCGCAAGTTACGAGAAGAACGAAGGCTGTCCCAGGGGGACATCGAAAAGCGTACGGGGTTGCTTCGCTGCTACATCTCGCGAGTCGAGAACGGTCACACAGTGCCGTCACTCGAAACTCTCGAGAGGCTGGCTTCGGCGCTCGAGATTCCACTGTTTCAGCTCTTCTACGAAGGAGACGATCCACCTCCTTTGACGAACTTGAGCAGGCGCGAGACCACCGAAGAGTTGGTGCAAGACGGTGTGTCGGACAAGGAATCTCGATTCTTTGAGAAAGTCCGACGGCTCACTGTCAACATCAGCGACAAGGACCGTCAACTCCTGCTCTACATGGCTCAGAAGCTCGCGAGCCGGTAGTTCGTCAATGGTCTGGGAGGGACCGGAATGGGTGTCGACGTGTGTATTGTTGGCGCTCATTCCCACTCAATCGTGCCGGGTGGCTTTGACGTAATGTCGAGGACCACCCGGTTCACTCCCTTCACTTCGTTGACGATGCGGGTTGCCATCCGCTCCAGCAGCGGCGCCGGAAGCTTCGCCCAGTCCGCGGTCATTCCGTCCTCGGACTCAACGGCCCGCACGGCGACGGTGGAAGCGTACGTCCGTGCGTCACCCATGACCCCCACGCTCGACACCGGCAACAAGACGGCAAAGGACTGCCACAGCCGCTTGTAAAGCCCCGCCACTCGCACTTCCTCCACCACGATCGCGTCCGCCTCACGGACCATTCGCAACCGATCCGGAGTCACTTCGCCGACAATCCGCACCGCGAGACCAGGTCCGGGGAATGGCTGCCGACCCACCAGGTCTTCATCCAAGCCTAGTTCTCTGCCCACCGCGCGCACTTCGTCCTTGAACAGTTCGCGCAAGGGTTCGACCAACTCGAAGGAAAGTTTGTCGGGGAGCCCGCCGACGTTGTGATGACTCTTGATGGTCGCGGCTGGACCCTTCACCGAGACCGACTCGATGACGTCGGGATAAAGAGTACCCTGTACCAGATAATGGATGCCGCCGAGGTTCCTCGCTTCCTCTTCGAAGACGCGGATGAACTCCTCCCCAATGATCTTGCGCTTCTGCTCCGGGTCGGTGACGCCGGCGAGCCGATCGAGGAACCGCGACGACCGATCCACCGCCCGAATATTGAGGCGCATCTTGTCCCGGAGCATCGAGGTGACCTTCTGAAACTCGTTCTGGCGCAGCAGGCCATTGTCGACGAAGACGCAGGTGAGGCGATCGCCGATGGCGCGACCGACCAGGGTCGCCGCTACCGCGGAGTCCACTCCTCCCGAAAGCGCGCACAGGGCACGCCCGTCTCCGACTCGAGCTCGAATCGTCTCCACTGTCTCCTCGATGAAGGCGCGAGGGAACCAGTTCGGGCGGATCCTGCAAAGTTCGACGACAAAGCGCCGCAGGATGTCTTTGCCCTGCTCCGTGTGCCGCACCTCCGGGTGGAACTCCACGGCATACATCTTCGCTTGCGGGTTCTCAATCACCGAGATAGCGTTCTCGGTTTTCCCGGTGACGCAAAAGCCCGGCGGGACCGCCACCACATGATCGCCGTGGCTGTTCCAGACTCGCAGCGGTGACTTGATCCCCTCCAGAAGTTGGCTGGGCGGTAGAGTGTCGAGTTGAGCGAACCCGTACTCCCGTCGCCCCGCCGGCTCCACCTTGCCGCCGAGATGATAGGTCATCCATTGCAGGCCATAACAAATGCCGAGTACCGGGACGCCGAGTTTCAGGACGCGATCGTCGCACACGGGCGCGGCAGGATCGTAAACCGATGCGGGTCCGCCCGAGAGAATCAACGCCTGCGGGTTCATCCGCGCCAGGTCATCGAAAGGCAGGTGGCAGGGGACGATGACCGCGTACACCTGCATCTCGCGGACGCGCCGCGCGATGAGTTGGGTGTACTGGGAACCGAAGTCGAGAACGACAATGGGGCGGGGCAGATCCATGAGACAGTGAGCAGTGACGAGTGACTAAGAATTGACGAGTGTAGATTGACGATTGCAAGAAAAGAAAAAAGGCCGCCCTTTCAATACGCCATCGACAATCGTGAATGGCTTTCTTCCAATCGTCAATCGTCAATCTGCAATCGTCAATTCTTCCTTGTGGCTTGGTCGTTGCAGGCGCATTCGTGGTCAAAAGGCCGATATTGTAGCCTAGTTATCTAGCTTATCGGTCGCCCGCTAACTACCCACTCCCCCTTCCATGCAGAATTCACTTCACCACGATGTTGACCAGCTTCTGCGCCACGACGATCACCTTGGCCGGTTGCCGCCCGTCGAGCGCCTGCGCGATCTTGGGTTCGGCGAGGGCGCGCCGTCGGATCTCATCCTCCGAGGCGCCGGCGGGCACACGAATCCTGGCGCGCAGCTTGCCGTTCCACTGTACGGGAATCTCGAGTTCCTCCTCCGCCGCCAGCGCGGCATCGTACTGCGGCCAGGCGACTTCCAGCAGCGCCTCGGAATGCCCCAACGCCTCCCAAAGCTCGTCGGCAACATGTGGGCTGAAGAGCGCCAGAAGCAGAACGAGGATCTCGAGCGCATTCTTTAGCACTGACGGGTGGATACTCCCCGCCGCCAGCCCTGGCTCCATCTCGACCAGCTCGTTGACGAATTCCATCAGGATGGCGATGTCGGTGTTGAAGTGCCAGCGCCCTTCCATGTCGTCGGTGACGTGCCGCAGCGACTGGTGGGCCTTGCGCAGCAAGCGGCGTTCTTCCGCGCTGAGCCCGGCCGGCCCGCCGCCAGCGTCCGAAATTTCCGAAGTTGTTGCCGCCGTCACCGTTCGCACTGAGCCGGCATGCCGGCCCACCAGCCGGTAAACGCGCTGCAAGAATCGTGACGCCCCCTCGATCCCCGCGTCACTCCACTCCAGGTCCTTTTCCGGCGGGGCGGCAAAGAGCATGTAGAGCCGCACCGTGTCCGCGCCATACTTCGCGCACATCTCGGTAGGATCGACGACGTTGCCCTTGGACTTCGACATCTTGGCGCCGTCCTTGATCACCATGCCCTGGGTGAAAAGTCGCGCCACCGGCTCCGGTGAATCGACCAGCCCGATATCCTTCATGACCTTGGTGAAAAACCGCATGTAGATCAGGTGCAGGATGGCGTGCTCAATCCCGCCAATATACTGGTCCACCGGGAACCAATAGCGCACCTTCTCCCGGTTGATGGGCGCGGTATCGATCTTCGGATCGGTGTAGCGGTAGAAATACCACGAGGAGTCGACGAACGTGTCCATGGTGTCCGTCTCGCGGCGCGCCGGGCCTCCGCACTGAGGGCACGTGGTCCGCACAAACTCCGGAACTTGGGCAAGCGGCGATTCGCCGGTGCCCGTAAACGTGACGTGCGGCGGCAGAATGACCGGCAGATCCTTTTCCGGCACCGGCACCACGCCGCAGGCGCCGCAGTAAATCATGGGAATCGGCGTGCCCCAGTAACGCTGGCGGGAAATTCCCCAATCCTTGATGCGATACTGCACCGTTCCCTTGCCGAACCCCTGCGCCTCCGCGTCACGGGTCATGCGCTCGATGGCCTGTTGGGAAGTGAGTCCGGTGTAAGGGCCGGAGTCGATCAGCCGGCCGTACTCCACATAAGCAGATGTCGGCGTGTCAGGCGCCGTCGGCTCATCACTTTCAATTGGATCAAAGTCCCCTTCATTGACCCTCCACGTACGACCGTCGGGACCGAACCCACCGATATCTTCACCAAAGTCAAGCAGGTAACTGTTATCGTCAACTTCGCGTATGATTGCTCGCCGTTCGCCAAGATCGCACGTAGGTGTTCGAGAGGTCCCACGCCTGACAATCACCATTTCTCCGATCCTCACAGACTTGCGAGCGGGCACAATCACGGTCCGAATCGGCAGGCCGTAAGCAGTGCAGAACTCGAAGTCGCGCTGGTCGTGCGCCGGCACGGCCATCACAGCGCCGGTGCCATACTCCATCAGGACAAAGTTCGCCACCCAGAGCGGAACGCTTTCCCCATTATAGGGATTGCGGGCGGTAAAACCGGTAGAAATGCCCTGCTTTTCCAGGTTCACTTCCACGCGTGCGCGCACGGCGGAAGCCTTCACTCGCTCCACCTCGCTCCGCAGGTGCAACAGATGCTCGACGGAAGGCGAGCGCGCGATGATCTCCTCCACCAACGGGTGCTCGGGCGCGATAAACACCGCCGTACAGCCAAAGATGGTGTCGACGCGTGTGGTGAACACCCGCAGCGGACGGCCGAGCGCCTCGACGGTGAATTCCACTTCCGTGCCGAACGATTTCCCGATCCAGTTCTGCTGCATCGCCAGGACGCGCTCCGGCCAGCGGAGCAGGAGCTTCATGTGGTCGAGAAGTTGGTCGGCGTAGGCGGTGATCTTCAGGAACCACTGCTCCAGTTCCTTTTCCACTACCGGAGTATCCTCGTGCCGCCAGCAGCAGCCGTCCACCACCTGCTCGTTGGCCAGCACCGTGCAGCACTTGGGACACCAGTTGACGCGGCTGTGCTTGCGATAGGCGAGGCCGCGCTGATACATCTGGAGGAAGAACCACTGGTTCCAGCGGTAGTATTCCGGGACGCAGGTGGCAAACTCTCGCCGCCAGTCGTAACTGAAGCCCAGCCGCTTCAGTTGCGCCCGCATGCGATCGATGTGGGCAAAGGTGAACTCCGCCGGGTGCCGCTGGCTCTTGATGGCGGCGTTCTCGGCCGGCAGGCCGAAGGCGTCCCAGCCGATCGGGTGCAGGACGTTGAAACCCTTCATGCGCATGTAGCGGGCCAGCGCGTCGCCGATGGAGTAGTTGCGCACGTGGCCCATGTGGATGTCGCCGGACGGGTAAGGCAGCATCTCCAGGACATAGTACTTCTTCCGCGCCGCATCAGCCTCCGTCTCGAAGAGCTTCTGCTCGGCCCACCGCTGCTGCCACTTGGCCTCGATTTGTTGCGGGTCGTAGTTAGGTTCCACAGTTCGTTCTCAGTATTCAGCTCTCAGTTCTCAGCCTTCAGCCATCAGCTCTTGGCCTTTAGCGCTCAGCCTAGAGTCCGGTTGTCTTGCTGACAGCCGATTGCGGATAGCTGAAAGCTGATTACTGACAACTGATGACTGAAAACTGAGAACTTCACTTATGATAACAAACGGTTCGGACCGTCATCAAGTCATTTGCGACGCCGCCGGGAGCCCTTCATAAGGGCTTTGCACCTGAAGAATAAAGGCTTCTGCCCGCTTGCAACCAGTCTCAATACCCCGAAACTTCGCCACTTGGTCCTGCAACTCATAAAACCTATCGGGGGACTGGGAGGCGTGGGCATAGCAAGCGGAACGCTTGGCTGGCTCGGTGCCGGTAATGTCAACATAGTGGGTGGGAGAGAACTGCAGCGTGTCCTCGCCATTCGAGACTTCGTAATAGTAGAGCGCAAATTGCTTTCCCATCTGCAGCCAGGCGTCGAACGTGAGGGCCGAAATCGCGCGGTGATCGCGATGATTATCGAGAGGCCACTGCGTAAAGACCACGTCGGGCCGCTCGGCCTCCAGGATTCTCCGGTAGTCGTCGAAGTGAGAAGGGTCGAGCACCGCCCTGCCGTTCAGTTGCCCCGCGTACGCAGGGCGCGCCTTCAGAATCTCGCACGCCTTGCTGGCTTCGGCCATCCGGACGTTAGCCGGCGCTCCGCCCTTCTCTGCGGGCCACTCGCCATTGTTGAGGTAAAGCAGCACCACCTCGTGACCCTGTCTGCTGTAGTGGGCGATTGTTCCGCCGCAGCCGTATTCGGGATCGCCGGGATGTCCACCGGTGATGATCACCTTCAGCTTCCGGCCCGTGGGTGTCGGGGTTGACAGTCCATCGGCCTGAAGTGTGCCGAGGGCATCCCCTGCCGACCCTCCGGCGGCCAGAGCAATTCCTGCCCGGCCGGCGAGGGTTAGCAATTCTCGTCGAGTGGAGTCCATTCGCTTGAGCATAAGTTTTCAGTTGTCAAGCTTTCAGTTCTCAAAAACCTGAGAGATGATTGCCAGCACGCCTGCCCCAATCCGCCGATAACGGTATCCGGCGCGAGGTAGACCTTGATTTGAGCAGCGGAAAGCCGGCTTGCTTGGCCACCGCGACTACTGCCGCCCCGCG
>Ga0209039_10000083_pt1 | contig 80443 bp, 90 predicted proteins | sample BogFormECP12_OM1_FD_188238 | JGI IMG/M metagenome (GOLD analysis project Ga0209039, IMG submission 188238) | Bog forest soil microbial communities from Calvert Island, British Columbia, Canada - ECP12_OM1 (SPAdes) (version 2) | ecosystem: Environmental > Aquatic > Freshwater > Wetlands > Bog ... | reverse complement strand
TATAATTTAAAGTTCCGGCTACGCGAAATGGTTCCTTGATAAGAGTTTTTTTGCCATGTATAGGCATAGTCGTTATAAGGTCCCCGTGATCGGGCATACCCCTTATTCTGATCCATGGATACATGGCCCGTATTCCAGGACTTATAAAGGGAGGGGCTAGAGTAAAGACGATGGTCATACATTTTTCTCTTTTCAATATCCGATAATGTCGCGTATGCCATATTGATGCGCTTCATCATCTCGGGGGCCTGGGCTGACCTATTAATGTCCGGATGATATAGCTTGGCAAGCCGATGGTAGGCCTGCTTGATATCGTCCTGGCTACAGCCTGCCTTCAAGCCTAAAAGAGAGTAGAGATCGTCGGGCATAGAGTGCTTCCCAGGGATCGGTCCACGGCCTTTTTATCAAGCGAGTGCCGTCTCATCGCCGCCCTAAACAGGCATATTCTAAGAAAAGGTTAATTTACAATTATTTATATAATATCTGCATTATAAACAATATATTCCCCTATTGCCGAGTTATAAAAAAGACTGCAATCGTACAATATAGAGTCAATAGGTATCCTTAGCCTTAATTATTCATATAGAGACTATATCCAATAATATTTTCTATTCCACTGCTTTTATATGATTTGTATTACCACAGATCGAATGAGAAGGTACAGGGCATCGGGTAAGATCGTAACTTCTCCATGACGTGCCTATAAATAGCAGACAAGCCAGCGACTTTACTCGCTATAAATAATTATTGGGCTGCTAATGGGCACGTCCCTTTAACCCGGTGCCCTGGAACCACTTAATATGATAAAAAAAATTATAATACTATTTAAACTAAAATAAGCCTTTAACATTAAGGCAACACTAAAACTAGATGCCACGACCCGAAACTGGAATACGATAAAGGGAATAGCTATCCTAAAATAAAAATTCGTTTTTATATCGGCTTCTCCGTCAGCATATTCCACTTGCCGTCGATCGTCGCGCTGATGACCTTATAATCCTTGACGGTGACGAGCGCGGTATGCGGCGTAATGACCTGGGCGAGGATCTTACCGGCCCGGTTACCATATCCCGCTTGACTGCATTTAAAGCTCACTTTAAAGGTATAGATATTAGGGGCGGGAGTGGCCATGGCTACAGAATTCATGACGGACACCGTGCCCTGGGCCGAGGTTAACGTGACCGAGCCCGTGATGCCGTCGAACTTGTAGGTCTCGTCGCCGAGCACGAATTGTTTAGCGACATAGGCGGCCTTATTGTACGCGTACGACGTGGCGCCACTGGCCGAGGATACTGCGAGCGCTTCCATTATTAATAATGCTACCAGGAGAACACAAGATGCTGAAATGATCTTATCCATAATTACCCTCCTCCTAATTAATTGGTCCATTTAGGCTCAATAGAAGAGTTCTTGGTGTAAATATATTAAATATTGGTTTGCATATTAATTGATTAATATATAATTTAGCCATAATAAGCAAAATTAAGGCTTTTATTGGCAATTAAAACAGAAAGAACAGGATCCTTAAAGCGTAAAAAACACAAAAAAGGAGGAACACGGATTGGCCTACGACTCGATCCGCTCTTCAGTGAGCATGTCCCACTTGCCGTCCATTATGGCGCTCTTTATCTGGCAGTTCTCCACCGTGATCTCGGCCTCATGGGGAGTTATGACTTCGGCCAGGTATTTCCCGGTCCTATCGCCATACCCGCTATGGCGGCTGTCGAACTTCGCCTTGAACGTATATTCATTCTGTGCCAGCGGCAGGGTCATCGCCGCCATCACTCCCGACACTTGCGGGCTCATCACGTCCGCCAGGCTATTTGCATGCTCGACCCTTATGCTGAGCGTGTTCTTCAGGCCGTCAAACTTGAATGTTTCGTCGTTCTTGACGAATTGTTCCACCATGACCGAGGCCCCGTCCCTCGTACAGGATTTATCCGGCATCGCATAACCGCCCCGGGCGGAGCATAATATTATCGAAAGCGTCGCACACACCAAGATCACGTTTGTAACGGATTTTAGAATTGACCTGTGAACCATTTTTACCACCAATTTTTACTTTTAGGATAACTTGACAAGCTGTTTTTTAGAGACTGATGGCGTATAACACTTGTTCGGCAAATAGACAAATAAATCCTTAATTATGCCGATTAAAGCTGAAAATGACCTTATTTTATATTTATAAAAAGCCCTTTATGATATACATAAAAATAAACGGACAACAGGAGGCCTATTTTTGAAGGCACGAAATAATTCGCAGAACGCAACGGCCATCAAACGATAGGTATTGATGGCCATTAGCTTATTTTTTATCCCCGATCTTCGTCCGGACTTCACTGATGATCTCGTCTTTTTCTATAGCCTCTTCGTAGATCTTCTCTTCGGCCTTTTCGGCGCCGATGACCGGAGGATGAACATCAGTGACAGGCGTTTTTTTACGCGGTATTCGCAAGTGGCTCATTAATGGACCATTATCCTGGCCTGGCATGAACACTGGGCATGAAACGAGCAGGAAATCATTGTTTGACCAGGGCGAGGATCAGGGCGGGAACGCCGGGGGCAAAGTTATCATTATAAAAAGGTATTGCCCGCACGCCAGACGGTAGCACGGTCCCTTTACCGTAGAAAAACCGGTCCCATTTTTCCAGGGGTTTCCAGCCCAAAGAAGTATCGACGACCCGCCGGCCTGACTCTATGAGCCATTCTTTCAGTTTAAACGCGACCGAGCCGTCGTCCATGAACGCGTGCAGCGCCTCGGATGAAATATCCACGATAATAAAGAGCCTACCATTGCCAAGGTCTGCCTCGAACATGTCGTAGCTGCGTAGATTTCTGAGATTTTCTGTCTCCCTGTTGCCGAACTTCGTGTATACGAGCTTAAAAAATTTTAATAATTTAAGGTCCAGGAAGGCAAAATAGGTCGCCTGCAGGGCAGAATCCCTCATCTTCTCGGGGCCCTTATAGTGGGCGAACTTTTCGACTTCTCGCTCCACATTCACGTCCACGGAGGAAATGCGGTCCAGCGGTATCAAAGGCATCAGTAGAAATGCGGTACGCCTGATAATAAACCTGTTGGCGGAGGATCATCTTGCGCGGATCGGCACGATGTACTTGCCGTAGCCGCTGTCGATGATGAGCGATTCGACACCATAGACGTCGTTTATGTTACGGACCGTGAGCACGTCCTCGGGCTTGCCATAGGCGTAGAGCAGGCCTTTTTCCATCATGGCGATCTTATCCGAATACTTAAAGGCCAGGTTCAGGTCATGCAGCGCGATGATCATGGAAGAGCCCCGCTCCTTAGTCAGCCGCCGGGTAATTTCGAGCACTTCGATCTGGTGCTTCAGGTCGAGATTGCTCGTGGGCTCGTCGAGTAAATACAATTGCGGCTCCTGGGCCAGGGTACGGGCGATATAGACCTTCTGTTTTTCGCCGCCACTCAGCTCGTCCATGAACTTCCCGGCCATATGGCTGATACCCATATCGTTCAGGGCCTTCTGGACAATATCCAGGTCTTTTGGGGTGACCCGCCATTTAATATGGGGTTTTCTGCCAAGCAAGATCGTATCCATGACGTTGGAGAAGAACAGATAATGGAAATTTTGGGGGACATATCCGATCAACTTTGCTATCTCGTAGAGCTCGATCTTAGAGATGTCGCGGCCGTCGAGGTAAATTTTACCGGTGGAAGGCTTCAGGATCTGGGCAATACATTTGATCATGGTGCTCTTGCCGGAGCCGTTGGGGCCGACGATGCTGAGGACCTCGCCGGGGCCCACTTCAAGTGACACGCCGTCGATCGCCTTGTATTTACCGTAGCTTACTCCCAGGTTATCCAGTTTGATCCTCAACGCCATTCCCCCTAATAGATATGGCTCTCCTTACCCTTCAAGATCAGGTAAAGGAAGAATATGCCGCCGATGACATACATGATGATGCCGACGGGAATCTCGACCGGGCTCATGATCGTGCGGGCGAAGGTATCCGAGACCATCAGGATGATGCCACCCATGAGCGCGGAACATGGTATCAAATACCTGTAATCATTGCCTATGAGCATACGGCAGATGTGCGGCGCCATGAGCCCGATGAAGCCGATGACCCCCGTGAACGCCAGACAGCTCGATGCTGCAAGCGTAGTCATAAAAAGGCAGAACAGCCTTAATTGTTCGACCTTAATGCCCAGGCTCTTGGCGATGTCGTCGCCGGCAGCCAGGGCGTTCAGGTTCCATGCCATGAGGGCCATGACCAGGACACAAATGAATGTGATCGGGGCCAGGATGATGACCGTTCCCCAGTTGGCGCTCCACATGCCGCCCATGAGCCAGACGACCATGTCCTTCAGCTTTTCATCGTTGGAGACGTATTGCATGACGAGCACGCCCGCCTGGAAGATATAGCCGATGACCACGCCCGCCAAAATTAAAGTAGCCTGGCTCGTGCCGCGCATCCTCGAAACGCCGTAGATGAGCATCATGCTCAGGAGGCCGAAGATGAAGGCGCTCATGATGACAATGTAATTAACGTCGATCATCAACATCGCGGCGAGCCCCGCGCCGAATACGATGGTGATGGCGGCCCCGAACGATGCTGCCGACGCCAATCCCAGCGTGAAGGGGCTGACAAGGGGATTCCTCAGGATCCCCTGCATGACCGCTCCGGCCACGGCCAGGCTGACGCCGGTCAATATGGCCAGCAGTATCCGTGGCAGGCGCATGTTCACGACGATGACCTCCGCGATATCGCTGTGTGGCTTAAACATTGACGGGTCAAGGCGGTAGCTGAAGTAGATGTACTGGCTGATAAAGGCCAGTACGCCGTTTATGAGGGCGACCATCGAATGGAGGATCGATAGGCATACGTCCTCGAGACTGACGCTCGCGGAGCCGACCGATGCGGCGAACGCCGAAGCGATCACCAATATAACAAAAAGGATCACCAGGAGCGCGATCTTACGGTAATGGCTTTCCTGGTATAGATCGCTTACGAGCGTCCTGTCCTTTTTATCAAAAGTCGAATCGTCCATCGTCGCCATCGCCCCCTCGGGCCATTAAAACGAAAGATACAGTTTATTGTCATACTTAATAAATATATGGAGGAGGAGGTGGCAAGCCTCCGCCTCGGTTCAGGGAGTCGGGTATATGAATACTCCGACATTCGTTCCCGACACGAACTTTTGTGCGTACTCAGTCTGTACGGCTGCCGGGTCAAGGTCGGTGAACAGTTCCGGATGAACGATCTTTGCCATGTACAACAGCCCGATCACTCCGCGGGGGCCGAGCGCGATGGAGCCCGACAGGATATAGACCTTGCCGTTCTTGACTGCGCCGATGCTCGCCATGCCAGTTCTGTTCAGGAGGTTATTTCTCAGAGTCGTTATGTTCTGAAGCGTTGCCCCGTATGTTACGGTCTTGATGATGATCTGCGGGTTGGCTTCAGTCACGGCTTCCGCCGATACCTGGGGATAAGAGCTGGTCTCATTGCCGAAAATGTTCTTGCCGCCGACCAGCTTGATGAGGTTGTCGCCGCCCGAGCCCATACCGGCCGTGCTGTAGTCCTTATTCTGTTCCCAGTAGACGAGCGGCTTTTGGTCATCCGTCAGGTTCGACACACGGCCGACAACCATATTATAATATTGGTCGATAAAGTCCCCGTAAGTGGTAGCGTTCTGCTCTTCCCCTGCCAGGATGCCCATCTCTTTGACATCGGACGTCAGGTTGTTTATCTTATAGCAATCGAGGGCGATCACGGTGATGTTAGCCGCCTTGAACTGGTCGAGGTTTTTCAGGGGCGGGCTCGAATAGGTGATGACGACGTCGGGCTTCAGCGCGATGATGTCCTCGATGCTCGGGTTTTGCCAGTCGCCGACATCGGTAATATTGGTCAGATATGGCGAAAGAGTCGGGTCCGTCTTGATGATGCTCGTGCCCCCGACGATCTTATCCACGGCGCCAATAGCAATCAACACTTCGGCCGCGTTCGAGTTGGTCACGACGATGCGGTTCGCCACGCCGGGGAGCGTGAACGTCTGGCCGTTGGAGTCAGTTATCGTTACGGTCTTCGGCGCGGACGGCGTCGGGGACGGCGTCGTTACCATGCTGGTGCAGCCGGATAAGCCGACCGCGGTTATGATAATTATACATAAAAATAATGTAAGCATGCTTTTTTTAACCATTTTATATACCTCACACAAAGAGAGCATACGTTCTCTCTAGAATGTATAATAGTAATAAAAGTATTAATAATTTTTCAATTTTTCATACTTAATGTGATAAGTTTATATTATTATGTTAATATCGGTCACACTTTTTCCCGAGCCATCGGATATGCGACTTCAGGACGTTTTTCAACGAATGATGCCTTGCAGTCCTCGCTGATACGTCTGGCCAGACCAATGGGCATACTCAATGCCATCATATCGGGCGGGAACCAGTCGTTACCGTCCGGCTCGGTCGGTCCGATGAATGCCGTGTCTTTCGGGGCTTTCTCGGCCATTCCGGCGGGATAGGCGACGAAGATCGCACAATGGGGGCCCCACGGGGCTATGATCGAGCTAAAGGGATCGGTAGTCCTGAAATGTATGAGCCCGCAAAGGTTGCGGATCTGCTCGGACGAGCCGAAACACAGGACTGAAAGAACTTTATTGGAAGCGTCATCGATGTGTGTGGCGGGCGCCATGACCACGTATTTACCCGGGGGCGTGATCCTGCCTAAATTAGTGATGGTCTTTTCGCAGACGGCGTCGGAAGATTTCAGGTACATCGAATCACCGCTCTTCGATTCGGCAGACATCAGGTCCCGCATCATCGGAGGAAAGGGCGTAAATCCCAGCGTCGAGGCAGCGCCAAAGCAGCACCCGCTGAGGGCATCCTTCCCGATATAAAGCGGAGGCACGTCCTCATAGATAGCCATCTTGAGCAGGGCCTTTGCCAGGCAGCGGTGGCCCTGGGTGACCACGGACGATACCTGGTAGGCGCCTTTCGGCGTCTCATCGGTGCCATACACGTATATCGGCCGGTACTCCAGCCTTCCCGCCAGGACGAGCTTTTCGTTAAGGTCTTTGATCGAAATGAACATAAGGGTAAAACTCCTGAAACCTTGTATTACAGGGCGCTCATAGGACATATATTTTTATAGGCCCTGGCCGATGAAACGCTTTTATACAAATTCAAGTTTACTTTACTCATAACAAATTAAGTGGTATTCCTATGTCTTCCAACGGCTCTAAGAGGTACATCACTATCCTTGGCACCCAGTCCGATGCGGGTAAAAGCGTCATCGCCACGGCCTTGTGCAGGATATTAAAGAGAAGAGGGTATAACGTTGCGCCTTTCAAAGCCCAGAATATGAGCCTCAACTCGTGGGTCACCGCAGACGGTAAGGAGATCGGGATGGCCCAGGCGGTACAGGCTTTTGCGGCAGGCGTCGAACCTTCGGCCGACATGAACCCCGTGCTCCTGAAGCCAAAGGGAGATATGACTTCCCAGGTGATCGTGCTGGGCGTGCCGATCGGGGACAGGAAAGTCGGCGAATATTACGTGGGCATCGATGAGATGATGTCCGTTGCAAAAGGCGCGCTCGACCGTCTCGCTGAAAAGTACGACGCTATCGTCATCGAGGGCGCCGGCGGTGCCGCGGAGATCAACCTGTATGACCGGGATATCGCTAATTCACGCATGGCAAGGGCTGTGGGCTCGCCGATATTGATTGTCGGTGATATCGAGCGGGGCGGCGTGTTCGCAAGCCTCTATGGTACTTACATGCTGATGCCGGATGAGGATAAGAAGCTCGTAAAGGGCTTTATCATTAATAAGTTCAGGGGCGATGCCACGCTTTTAAAGTCGGGTATCGAGAAGCTGGAAGAGCTGACGGGCGTCCCAGTATTGGGCGTTATACCATATTGCCGTCTGGCCATTCCCTCCGAGGATTCTATGGCGATAGACGGAAAAAGAGCAGACGGGCCTCTCGAAATCGACATTGCGGTTATCCGGCTTCCATTCATATCGAATTTTACGGATTTCGAGCCCCTCGAAAGGGTTGCCGGAGTAAGGTACGTACCCGTGGATGGTCGCCTTGGCAAGCCCGATATCATCATTTTACCCGGGACGAAAAATACGTTGAGCGACCTCAGAGTTTTACGATGCTTTACCATCTTCGAGGAGATAAAAAAATTGGCGGCGGATGGTGTACCGGTCATCGGGATCTGCGGAGGCTACCAGATGCTGGGCGAGCAGGTCATCGATAAAGGCATCGAGGACGGTAAAGAGGAAATTATGCCCGGTCTCGGGCTGCTTCCTGTCAGTACGACGTTCGACCGGTATGAAAAGACGACCTGCCAGGTCGTTAAAAAGATCACGGCGGGGGGCCCCATCCTGGGAGCTATTAAAGGTGAGTACGTCCGGGGCTATGAGATCCATATGGGTAAAAGCACCTCCGCCACACCCGTGTTTGACGACGACGGGTGCATTAATGCCGATGGAAACGTCATCGGCACATACCTGCATGGCCTTTTCGATAATGAATCGTTTACGGCTGCTCTCCTCAGGTTTTCATGCGAGAGAAAGGGCATCCCGTATGATAGCATCATGACAAAAAGCGATCCTTACGATGAGCTGGCAGATATGCTAGAGTCCAGCCTGGACATGCGCAAGGTGCTGGATATTATCGATGGCAATTAACTCTTTTTATTTTTGCCGCATTAAATAAATATGTTAATATATAATGTAAACATGTCGTGCATATGGACATCAGGGGGGTTGGGAGATCAGCATCAAGGAAGACTTGAACGTCATCCGGTCCGAGTTCGAAAAACAATTCAAGGAGCGTACCGAGGAGATCAATTGCTCATTACTGGCAATATTGTCGGGCGAGCACGTGCTCTTTCTCGGCCCGCCGGGGACGGCGAAGTCGCTGCTGTCCAAGAGCATCTGCGAGGTCATCGACGGGTATTTCTTCTATTATCTGCTGACGCGCTTTACGACGCCCGAGGAGGTCTTCGGGCCGCTTTCGCTTAAAGCTTTGCAGCAGGACGATTTTCACCGCAAGACAGACGGGTACCTGCCCACGGCGCACGTCGCTTTCCTGGACGAGATCTTCAAGTCCAACAGCTCTATTCTTAATAGTTTTTTAACCATCCTGAACGAGCGAAAATTCCATAACGGCAACCGTGTCATTGATGTGCCGCTGTTATCGGTGTTCGGCGCCTCGAACGAGCTTCCCGAGGATAACGAAAGCCTCGAAGCATTGTACGACCGTTTCCTGTTCCGATGCTCTGTCAAATACGTCGAGGACGAGGCGAACTTTATCGAGCTGCTCTTCGGCAAGGCCGAGAAATTCAAGCCGGCGGCCAGGCTATCGCTGCAGGCGATCTGTGACGTTAATGATTATGCAACACAGGTAAAAGTCGATGCCGACGTTAAAAAGATCATCCTCGAGACGAGGCGGGAGTTCCGCTCGAAGAACATTCATTTATCGGACCGGCGCTGGAAAAAGATCGTTAACGTCCTGAAGATCGCGTCGGCCAGCATCGGAAATGAGAGCGTCGACCGCTCCATGGTTCTCCTGCTCCAGCACATGACCTGGGACCGGCCCGAGCAAAAGGAGCATATAAAGAACATTTTAATGGATTTGATCATTTCCGGCGGTGAAAGCCTCGAGAAGCTGAAAAAAGAGGCCGACGACTTGCAGTCGCTCGTCCAGCGCTCGGTGGACTTCAAGTTCCCGCTCCGCATCCGATGCTATAACTGCAGCGATGTACTGGAGAACTCTAAAAAGTTGTACATCCATAAGACGCTCTTCCCCGAGCACCTCTACTATGATCCATACAGGATCAGCCTGCACCTGCGATATTTCAATTACGCGGAGCTCCTGAAGGTCCTTCAGGAAGATTATAGCTGGAATTTCGTAGAGAATACGCCCCAGCGCATACGCTCCTACGTCATGGAGCTGGCCAGCATGCGGGAACGCCACGAGCAGGCCCGCGTCAAAGTCGAGGAAGAGGTGGAAGCGCTGAAAAGCCTGCTTGAGGCGAACATCTGGATCTCTAAAAATGATAAGATGGCTGTCATGAACCGCTGCGAGAGTAAAATTAATTTGCTGCGGGGCGTGGCACGCACCTTCGACATCATCGAGTCCATGATCGAGCAGGACGGGCAGGTCAGCCTCATGGACAGGGCGTCGGTCTTCCAGGCTGAAGCGCAGTAAAACCGGATGTATCAAACGATGGCAGAATTTAATACGTTCGAGGAATTGCTCGAAGATGAGGAGATACGGGAGGCGATTACGTTACCCCGGAACATCCCGAGAAGGAACCGGGAGGAGATCGCCGAAATATTATACAGGGAGATCGTCCTGGGCGAGGACTATGAGATCAGGGATGCCGCCAGGTTCATCGAAAAGTTCGGCGTTTTCTATTTACTTTTTATCTCCATAAAAGGCGCCGATGAATGGGGGCGGCTGAAGTCACTTGCGAGGAATAGTCGGGTATCGTCGCTTATCATGCTCCGCATCATCCTGACAAAAGTCTTCGACCTCCTGGACGAATTCAAACAAATATCGTCTGAATCGGATAAATGGATGCCCGACCATATGGCCTTGCTGTTCGAGCAATTCCAGGAGATGCTCGAGTATACCCTTGAATTATGGCACAGGAGGATATCTGGCAATGCATCGTCCGGTGTTTATGATCCGGCCCCCGATACGCGGGAGGATGAGCACTTTACGGCATCGGTCATTCGTTTCCAGGAGGACGAGACGTCCAGGCATTTTTTAAGCTTGCTGGCCTGGAACTGGTTGCTGGCAGATATTTTGAGCCAGGTCGGCGAAATAGAGGACCACCTACCTTCGCTGGAGATGCTATCGTTATTATATCCGGGAAGGGACTGGGACCAGTCCATGCTGGAGTTGCACCGGACTTATTTCGCAAACCTGTATAAATATTCCAGGATCGTTGAGCGTAACGAGGATATCCAAAATATATTGGGCCTCATCGGCCGCATCGAGATGGAATATGGCGGCAGCCGCCTGTCATTGTTGAGCCATGGCCGATCGGAAGTCTATTCGGTCACCACCTCTGGCGATCTCGAACACATGCTCCCTGTAGAGAGCGTTAAGCTACAGGATGAGACCCTGAAAAACCTCTTCTTCGCAAAATGGATCGATGGAAGGCTTCTTGCCTATCAGCTTTCCGGAATGAACTGGGCGGGAGGCGCGAAAAAGAAGAGGGGGCCGATGGTGGCGCTGGTGGATACCTCGGGCTCGATGCACGGCGCCCCGGAGATCGTGGCCAAGTCCATTATCCTGGCGCTGGTCCGGCACATGCTCAAAGAAGGCAGGGACGTAAAAGTATTCTTGTTTTCGTCGGTCGACCAGACGGCGGAGATCGAGCTGACCAATTCCAGGAAAATGGCATCAGAGTTTTTGGATTTTTTGAATTATTCGTTCGAGGGCGGCACAGACTTTAATACGGCGCTCAGGGAAGGCGTCGATACGCTCAAAGAAAGGCAGTATAAGAATGCCGATATCCTATTCATCACGGACGGGCTTTCGATGGTATCGGATGAGCACGTGATCAGCTGCCTCAACGAGGTCAAAAAGAAAAATGGGACCAGGCTATTCACCATTATTATTGGCAACGATGACGCCGGAGGCATGGAAGGGTTCTCCGATAAGGTGTTCATCCTGAGCAAGGCCGACGGCTGGGACCCGAACAATAGCCCGGCGAACGCCATAAAGCTCATATCGTCCCGATGAGTAATATGCTGCTTACGCTAAAACGGGATATAAAAAGGAACGCACATGGACGATGTAAACATCTTCTCGGCAGAACGCATGAAAGAGGTCGCTGCAGGCATCAAAAATATCCGTAAGAAGCGAGAGCTCGCCGAATTCCTGGCCTGCGAGATCGGCCGGCTGAACATCATGGACCTTCAGCATATCAGCGCCGCCGTGGAGAAAGAGATCGACATGCTGCCTTCACCCTACAGGGAAAGGATCCACCCGTACTTTATGGAGCAGTTCTTCGGCCGCTATTTCAAGGCCATGCGGATGCACGGCGACGGGACACTCAAACAAATGCAAGACGACATCAGCGATGAAAAACTATACGAAGAATTTTGTACCATGCTGGCGGGGCTGACGGAATATAATCGTGAGGGGGATGGGCTGGGACTGGGGCCGAGATATAGGGGCTTTTACCATCTCATATCCTGCTTCGCGATGTTCGTGCTCGATGAGCCGGGCCACCCGGTTGGGATGCCGTTCCCGGGCGGTTTTGCCGTCGAACGAAAAGACAGCGCCTTTTATTGCCCGATCCGTGATAAGGAAAAGGACGTCCCATTCTCGATCTGTAATTTTTGCCCTGCCAAACAAAGTGAAATGCCATAAATAAATTTTAATTGTTTTAAGACAAGTAAATTTTATATAACATTACAGCATACGTACCGAGCGCTTAGTGCAGGTCAATATTACTATGAGTTTCCTCGAAGACGCAAAAAAGGGCATCATCACTGAAGAGATGAAAACGGTCGCCGAAGACGAGGGCGTAACCCCGGAATTCGTCAGGCGCGGCGTTGCAGAAGGCCATATTGTCATACCGGTCAGCCCGTATCGTAAAGCAAGGGCGGTCGGCATCGGCAAGGGCTTACGGACCAAGGTGAACGCATCCATAGGGACGTCGTCCGACATCGTGGACGTGGATAAAGAGATCGAAAAAGCCAGGGCCGCTGAAGCCGCCGGAGCCGACACGCTCATGGAGCTCTCCACGGGTGGCGACTTCGCCGACATTCGAAAGAAGGTCTGTGACGCCATCTCATTATCGGTGGGCAGCGTTCCCCTGTACCAGGCGTTCATCGAGGCCGCCAGGAAATACGGCGCCGTCGTACACATGAAGGAAGATGACCTGTTCCGCATTACCGAGGAGCAGGCGAAGCTGGGCACGAACTTTATGGCCATTCATACGGGCATCAACCGCATCACCGTAGACCGCCTCCGGAACCAGGGCCGGCATGGAGGGCTCTGTAGCCGTGGCGGCGCCTTTATGACGGCCTGGATGATCCATAATGATAAGGAGAATCCCCTCTATAGCGAGTTCGACTACCTATTGGAAATCCTTAAAAAACACGAAGTGACTTTGTCCATGGGCAACGGCATGAGGGCCGGCGCTGTTCATGACTCTACTGACCGGGCCCAGATCCAGGAACTTATCATCAACTCCGAATTGGCCGATAAGTCGTTTTCCCATGGCGTCCAGACCATCGTGGAAGGTCCGGGACATATCCCGCTGGATGAGATCGAGGCGAACGTGATCCTGATGAAGCGGCTATCCAATGAAAAGCCGTTCTACATGCTCGGTCCGCTGGTCACCGATATCGCCCCCGGCTATGACCATATTGTCGCCGCCATAGGCGCTTCGTTATCCTCAGCCTATGGCGCGGATTTCATTTGCTACGTGACGCCCGCCGAACACCTGGCCCTTCCCAACGTGGAGGACGTCAAGACGGGCGTCATGTCTGCGAGGCTCGCCGCCCACATCGGGGATATGGTCAAGTACGGGAAACGGCAGCAGGACCTCGAAATGGGGCATGCCCGCAAGAACCTCGACTGGAAGAAGATGTACAGCCTGGCTTTAAACCCTGAACTGGCAAAAGAAGTGAGGTCGAGCCGGATGCCCGAGGACAAGGAAGCCTGCACAATGTGTGGCGATTATTGCGCCCTGAAGATCGTACGCGAAACCTTAAATCTTTAATATTTTACTACAGCGCTATATCACCTCTGGCGCTGTTCATATTTTTTTATCTGGGATTACTTTCATAAGACACTCATAGCGAGGGCTTATTAATCAATAATATGATATTTATTGTATCGAGAATAGGAGGATACCAGTTTGTTAGAGAAGATGGACCATTCCCATAGTGTGGCGCTGGACGATGTTCTAAAAGCCCGTCATACGGTTAGAAGTTTTAGCCCCGTCCCGCTTAAAAAGGAAGAGATCGACCAGATAATTCGAGCGGGATTAATAGCTCCGTTTGCCGCAATAGCGGTCGTAGGGAAAACGGATTTTCGAAAATTCTTTATCATTCCTGCCGATTCGCCTGTGAGAGGAAAAGTCAGGGATGTGATCGTGGACAGGTTCCCCAAATATGTGGAAGATCTGGAGGAGGAATTTGGCCCGACGCCTTTCGTGAAGATGCTAAAAGGTGGTGGCCCTAATATGGTCGCTGGTTTATTAGATAAGCCATGCCTGGTCATTGCTGGAGAACGCTGGGGATCCCCGGCGATCGCGCCGGAATCGCTCAGTTTTTGTCAGGAGAATATGTGGCTAAAGGCTACGTCGCTTAATATCGGGTTTCAGCTATTATCGGTCATCTCCGGGCTAAAGCTCGGTAATGATAAGGATTTTTGCCAGCTCCTCGGAATTCCGCCTGGCGAATATTACCTCGATGGCTTTGCCCTTGGATATCCGGCCGAGAACTATAAACCTGCGCCCGTTAAGTATCCCGACTTTGAATCCAGCGTTAAATGGCTATAGTCAAGTTTGTAGCTATAAAGGTATATATTCCATGAGCAGGGATATTTCCGTGTAAGCATCAGGCTTTTCCATGGATGGAATTACTCCATGAATAAGCTTATTATTTAAACAAGGGATTGTTTAGCGTGGGATCACCTATCATGCCGTTCAGGATCGAGGTCGCATTAAAGCCCGGGTACCGGGATGCAGCTGGCGAAAGCGTAAAGTCCGCCATTAAGAATAGTCTGAATATTAACGCGGATGACGTGCAAACGATTAAAGTCTACACAGTGAACGCCGCTCTCACCGATGCAGAGAGGAAGGCAATAGCCGAAGGCCCGTTCTCAGATGCCATCGTCCAAAAGTATTCGCTCGACAAGCCCCTGGCGAGCGGTTTCGACTGGATGGTCGAGGTCGGGTTCCGGCCGGGCGTCACGGACAATGAAGGCAAGACCGGCCGGGAGGCCATCGAGGACAGGCTCGGCAGGAAGCTCGAACCTGAAGAGTCCGTCTACACTTCGACACAATACCTCTTTAAGGGTAAGCTCACCCGGCCCCAGATCGAGAAGATCAGCAAAGAGCTCCTGGGCAATGATCTCATCGAGCGCTTTAACATCATCGACGGCAGCCAGTGGAAGGGCGTCATTGAGCCATATGTGCCGCTGGTCAAGGATATGCACCGGCCGCACGTCGGCGTGATCGACCTGGGCGTCAGCGATAAGGAGCTCATGGACATCAGCCATAAGGGCACGCTGGCCCTCTCGCTGGAGGAGATGCGGTGCATCCGGGATTATTTTAAGCAGCCTTCGGTCCTGGAAGAACGGCGCAAAGTCGGCCTCGGCGATAAGCCGACCGACGTGGAACTGGAGTCGCTGGCCCAGACCTGGAGCGAGCACTGCAAGCATAAGATCTTCAACGCGACCATCGATTATTACGAGGACGGTAAAAAGGAGACTATCGACAGCCTATTCAAGACCTATATTCAGGGCTCGACGAGTCAAATATCCAGGAATGTGGACTGGCTGGTATCCGTTTTTAAGGATAACGCCGGTGTCATCCGATTTACTAGTGATCATAATATAGCTTTTAAGGTAGAGACGCACAACAGCCCCTCCGCCCTTGACCCCTATGGCGGCGCCATCACCGGCGTCGTGGGCTGTGACCGGGACCCGGCGGGAACAGGCATGGGTTCGAAGATCATCGCCCACACCGACGTGCTTTGTTTTGCTTCGCCCTATTACAGGGGCCGGCTGCCGCCCCGTATCTTTCACCCCCGGCGTATCATGGAAGGCGTGGTCAGGGGTATCAAAGATGGCGGCAACAAGTGCGGCATTCCGACGATCAACGGCGCTATCCTGTTCGACGACCGCTATGGCGGCAAGCCGCTGGTCTATTGCGGCTCCGTCGGCATCATGCCGGCGAAGATAAATGGAAAGCCGTCCGAAGATAAAAAGGCCGATAACGGCGACCTCATCGTGATGGCGGGAGGCCGCATAGGGAAGGACGGAATCCATGGGGCCACGTTCTCCTCGGAAGAGCTGCACGAAGGCTCCCCGGCAACGGCAGTCCAGATCGGCGACCCGATCACCCAGAAAAAGATGCTGGACATGCTCCTGGAAGCACGGGACATGGGGCTCTACAGGTGCATCACGGATAATGGCGCAGGAGGCCTGTCATCCTCTGTCGGCGAGACCGCGGAATCCTCCAACGGTTGTAATCTGCACCTCGAAAAGGCGCCATTGAAATACCATGGACTGGACCCCTGGGAAATATTGTTATCGGAAGCCCAGGAGCGGATGACGCTGGCCGTGCCGCCGGAAAAGATCGAACCATTCATGTCATTGTGCAAGCGCAGGGGAGTCGAAGCCACAGTTCTGGGCAACTTCACCAACAGCGGCAAGTTCCACATCCTTTATGACGGGAAGACCGTGGCATACCTGGATATGGAGTTCCTGCACCGGGGCCTCCCGAAGATGAGCCTCACGGCAAAATGGACAGTGCCTAAACATGGCGAGCCGAAGCTGCCGGAAGAAGGGCTGACCGGCACATTGATGAATGTTCTCTCGGACTTGAACGTTGCCAGTAAAGAGTGGGTGATCAGGCAGTATGACCACGAAGTGCAAGGCGGCTCGGTCATAAAGCCGCTAACGGGTAAAGATAATGACGGCCCCAGCGATGCGGGCGTCATCCGGCCGATCCTGGAAAGGATGGACGGCGTCGTCATTGCCAACGGCATCAACCCGTTCTACGGCGACATCGATACCTACCACATGACAGCAAACTCGATCGACGAGGCCGTCAGGAACGTCATCGCGGTCGGCGGAAAGCTCGAGCACATCGCCTTACTGGATAATTTCTGCTGGTGCGATCCCATTTATGACCCGGAGAAGACGCCCGATGGCCATTATAAGCTGGCGCAGCTGGTCCGGGCGAATAAGGCGCTGTACGATTATACGACGGCCTATGGCACGCCCTGCATATCGGGCAAGGACTCCATGAAGAACGATTATAAGCTGAAGGGCGAGGACGGCAAGGAATATAAGATCTCGATCCCGCCGACCGTACTATTCTCGGCTGTCGGCGTCATACCCGACGTCAGGAAATGCGTCACCATGGAAGCCAAAGCGGCCTACGACGTGGTATTCGTCGTGGGCAAGACCAAAGATGAGCTGGGAGGCTCCAGGTTCTATGCGCATCTCGGCGGCATCGGCAATAATGTGCCTAAAGTCGATGCGACAGCGGCTAAAAAGACATACCTGGCCCTGTCAAAGGCCATTGACGCGGGCCTCGTGGCGTCATGCCATGACTGCTCCGACGGCGGCCTGGGCGTGGCGTTAGCTGAAACCGCTTTCTCCGGAGGGCTCGGAATGGACGTAGACCTGCTGCGTGTGCCCTCCGAGCGGCTAAACAAGGATGCGCAGGTCCTATTTTCCGAATCGGCGAGCAGGTTCGTGGTCACCGTAGCGCCGGATAACGAAAAGGCGTTCCGCCAGGCAATGGAGGGTGTAGAATCTGATTCCGTGGGGACCGTAAGGGCAGACGACCGGTTCCTGGTCAGAGGCCTGAACGGAACTCGCGTGATCGACACGATCATCGGCGCGCTGAAAGAATCCTGGCAATATCCCCTGAGGTGGTAACATGGCCGTAAGATCTTTAGTCCTGACCGGATATGGCATAAACAGCGAGATGGAGACGGCTTACGCGAATAGGCTGGCGGGCGCCGACACGACCATCGCGCATATAAACGACGTGATCGACGGTAAGTTTGACCTTGAGGATTACCATATATTAAATTTCCCCGGAGGATTCTCCTATGGCGATGACCTTGGCAGCGGCAAGGCGTTCGCGAATAAGATATTATATGCACAAACGCCCAGGGGCCCAATGATGGAGCAGATACGGAAGTTCATCGACGACGGTAAGCTCATCATCGGCATCTGCAACGGCTTCCAGATCCTGGCGAAGATGGGGCTGCTGCCGGCCTTTGATAAAAAGTACACTGACCCGACGACTACCGTTTTTTATAACGATAAGGGATTCCGGGATGCCTGGGTATACCTGAAAGTCAATGCCGGTTCCCGGTGTATTTTTACAAAGGGCATCGAAAAAATGTACCTGCCGGTCAGGCATGGCGAGGGCAAGTTCATCCCCGGCAGCCCCGAGGTTTTAGGCCGCCTGTGGAAAGATGGCCACGTCGTCATGCAATACGCGGATGCGAATTATATCCCGAGCATGCAGTTCCCGTGGAACCCGAATGGCTCCGTGGACTCCATCGCCGGCATTTGCGACGAGACGGGCAGGGTTTTCGGCTTGATGCCCCACCCCGAAGCGTTCAACCATATCACGAACCACCCGCAATTTGCGAAAATGTCCCAGGAATATAAGCGTAAGGGTAAAGTTCTTCCCGAGGAAGGCGACGGTATCCGCGTATGGAAGAACGCCGTGACCTATGTGCTGGAAAAGCTGGTTTAATGGCTGAGATGATTAAACCAAAATTTCTTTAAGGCGAGCAAGCCTTTAGATTTAGGGTGTAAACACATGGCTGAAGATATTATCGTGGTAAGCACACCTTACCTCACAGGATATAAGATCACGAAAACACTCGGGTTCACCTGGGGCCTTATCGTCAGGAGCAGAGGCATCGGCGGTAACATCGTAGCGGGGCTCCGCTCCATCACGGGCGGAGAGATACACGAGTATACGGAACTGTTGAACCAGGCGAGGCACCAGGCGCTGAATCGTATGAAAGAGAATGCGAGGGCCATGGGCGCGAACGCTGTCATTAGCGTCGATTTCGATTCATCCGAACTGATGAACTCGATGACCGAAGTACTCGCCTACGGCACCGCCGTGGTCGTCGAAAAAGAAACGCAGCCCGTAGCGCCGGTCCGGCTAACATAATTTTTTTTTACATATTTTAAATTAATAGTAAATTAGTATCATACGAAGAGGCAATACGTTGAGTGGCATATTTGGCGGCGCATTAAAAGGTATCGGCGGCGGTAGCGGCATGGGCCGGGGTATGGTAAGGGTCTTTCTTTCGACGCTTACGTCGCCGGATAATGCCATCTACGTATTTGCCATCGCAATATTACTCGTCATCGGCGTCGTGCTTATTGGGCTGACGGTGCGGGAATATTATCAGCAGAAAAAGAAAAAGCAATAGTTCATATCACTCTTCCACGTTTTTAGGATGATGTATAATTTGAAGTTTCATGATCGGGTAAGATTATGATCGATTTGTGTCTCTTCCGACATGCTTCGTGCACTTTGGATTAAAGGTTTATACGTTGCCTTCGAGAAGATTTAGCCCATATTTCGCAGATGATATCCACAATTTTTTATACTCATATGCCCTCTTCCTCCTGTCGGGTATCACAGAGGCACAGAGTTTTTTTTTATAATTTGAGGCTCGGAGAGCACAGAGAAGGGTTTATTGGATTTCCTGAGACACAGAGTTTTATTAGGACACGGTTGAGGAATAAACAATATTGAGCTATGATAAAATTGTCAATAAATTGTAGTAGTTCATTTTTAATCAGCCATGCCTCTAATAAACTCTGTGTCTCAGGAAAGTAAAAAATGAGTCTCGTGCCCTCTGTGTCTCAATTATAAAAAAATCTGTGCCTCTGTGATACCCGACAGGAGGAAATGGGAAACGGCAAATAAACCGCTGCGCACAACAGGACAAACGATCGCATAGTATACGATCAACAATCAAAATACCATGGAATACATCATCCCAAAAGCGCCGAAGAACCGTTCATAATGAAGGCATAGTAATTTTATTTTTCATCACATTCCCCATCGCATATGCCGCAGGTCTCCCCGGCCTCGCAGGGCTCGATGTGGACGATGACGCTCGCCCGGGGGAACCTCGCAATAATGTCGCCCTCGATGCGGTCCGCCAGCTTGTGGGCGGCCTCTACGCTAAGCTTTTTAGGGACCACGAGGTGAAAGTCGACGAACCGGTCCGAACCGGCTTTTCTCGTCCGTAGGTCATGATAGTCAAGATACTCGTCCAAATGCTTCTCGATGAGCCGCCGGACCTCTTTCTCTTCCTCCGGTGGGAGCGCGATATCCATGAGGTCCCCGACCGATTTAACGGTGAGGTCGAAGGCGGCCTTTAGGATAAACAAGGCCACTATAATGGCCAGTATGGGGTCCAGTATCTTGATGCCCGTTAGCTTGATCGCTACCAGGCCGCCAAAGATGCCCAACGACGTCAACACGTCGGTCCTCAGGTGCCAGGCATCGGCTTCCAGGGCGATGCTGTCGGTCTTTTTAGCCGTTTGCAGGAGCTTCCGGGATACGAAATAGTTCACGATGGCGGATATGAGCATGACGACAATGCCGATGCTCACGTCCTCGAGAACGAATCCGTGGACGAGCTTATTATATGCCTCGAAAATGATCAACGCTGCGGCAATAAAAATAAGCACGGCCTCGATGACGCCGGATATGTTCTCGAACTTACCGTGGCCGAAGGCATGCTCAATGTCGGGAGGCTCGCCGGACTTTTTCACAGAAATATAGGCGATAGCCGCAGCGATCAGGTCTATGCCTGAGTGGATGGCCTCGGATATGATGCTCACCGAGCCTATCGTGATGCCCGCTGCCAGCTTTAAAATGACCAGGCAAAGGTTCGATAATATCGACAGGCGGGCTATGCCGGTCTTTTCTCTGTTCAATGACTCGATACTCTGAGCGACTTTTACCATACATTATTCCTTAGTCGTTATCTATCTCAAGCTACTAAGGATACGATGGCATGATAGCCGTTGCCCAGGCCAGTTTGGAGGAGCCCGACCGGGTCGTGGAGGTTAAAATAGTGCGCCAGGACTATTACACCGATAAAGGTGCCCAGTAAAGCGCCGACGTTTGCCACAGCTGCCACTGTAATAGCCTTGAATAGCCTGTTCTTGTACATGCCCTTAAGCGTGTCAAGTAAACTATCATCCTCATTGCCGAGCAGCGTGCTCAAATCCTCCATGGTCGGAGGGCGCTGGGTTGCCTCTACCAGGCCTGTGAGCCAGCCGATAGCGACCAATGGATGAATAAGGGCTGTCACGGCTGAAAAGAACGCGGTGGCGACAGATTTCCAGTGGCCGCCCACGATGGCGACGAATAAAGCCGACATAAGGCCCTGGATAACAAACAATACGGTAAGCGCCACCAATAGCTGTTGCCATGGTATGCCGGACAGTAAAAGCAAAACAAAGATGAAAGCCACCGATAAGATAAAGAGCGCGCTGATGATCTTCAACCAGGGGATATGGCGCTTCTTCGGGACCACGGAAATGGACTCGATAGGCGGTAGGGTCTCCGGGTGCTCCATGTACTTTTTAATGCCGTTCCTGTGGCCTGCGCCGACCACGCCGAGCACCCGCTTGCCCTTACCGATGTTAAGAAGATTATGGGCAAGGTAAGCATCGCGCTCGTCCACCAGGACTTCGGCGGCCGAGGGCGCGAACTCTCTTAATTCCTCGAGAAGGTCCGAGACTACATTCTCGTTCGTGATCTGCTCGATATTGATATCCTCGGTGCCAAAACCAAGCGAAGCCAGTATCAGCGAATAGGCCATCTTCAACTTTTCTCGCAGCTTCATTTTCGCCCAAAACCGCCCCAGGGTAATGCCGATATCCCTGTCGATAAGAGCTATCTCGATGCCTTTTTTCTGTGCCAGGTCTATGGCGGCAAGCATTTCGGAGCCGGGCTTTACACCCATTTCAGAGCCTACCTTGCGCTGGACGAAGGCAAGCATTGTCTGCAATAAAAAGACGGCCATATTGCTCCCCTTAAAAAGCTCCTTGATGGGTATTTCCTTATTCTCCTGGCTGCCCTCCTTAAGTGCCTTATAGCGGCGGGGATCCAGCTCGACGGCCACGACGTCGGGCTTGTAGGCTTCTATGGCTTCCTCTACCTCTTTAACGCTTTTCTCCGAAACGTGGGCGGTACCCACCAGCATTATATTATCCAGGGTATTAGAAGAAATGGGAGATTCTGTACAGGCCTGTTCATCAATCAATGTTTCACGACCTTTATAAATGGCTGTTGTTCATATAAATATATTACATAATATTTTTGTCGTATTGATTTATTAGCTATCCGCTCTAACTATCATTCAATGAACTGGTGTGTCAGGTTCATCACGTCACGATATGGAAGGACGCCGATGATGCGGTCATTATCTTCGATGACAGGCAACGCCCTGAACTCATACCGTTCAAAGAGGTCTGAGGCATCCTTCAACGTACTTTTCGGGTTCAGGCTGACGACCATAGTGGTCATTATATCCTTGAGGTGAACGGTTTCATCCGCCTGGAGAAGCTCCCTCAGGTCCACGACGCCCAACAGCTTATCGTTCAGATCGGTAATATAGAGGTACATGATCACTGCCTTATTCTTGGCGACCTTCGGATATTCGGCGAGCGCCTGCTCGGCCGTGACGTCGGGCCCGAGCTTTATGAACTTCGACGTGGCATAATTAAGGACGGTCTCTTCATGTTTTCCCATAATGGCTCTTACCTTTCTCGCCATCTCGGGATGCAGCGATGCCAGGAGTGTATTAGCATCCGCCATGGGCAACACGGCTAAAATATCGGCTGCCTGGGCAGGCGTCATCTGGTTGATCAGCTGGACTACCTTGTCCGTTTTCAGCGATGCGATGAGCGCCCTCTGCACGCTCGGGTCGATCTCTTCCAGCGTATCCGAGGCATGCTCGGTCTCGAGCTCGTTGAATATCTTAACGCGCTGCTCGTTATCCAGCTCTTCCAGGATATCTGCGAGGTCTACCGGCGGTATCTCGGATAGCTTTTCTTTCAGGACATTCAGCTTTATGCTTCCCCGGAAGGTGCTCAGGTTCGACGGCAACGGCTGTACGTAAGCCCATGGTATCGTCATTTCCTTCGTCCTGTCCGAGGGACTGTATAGGATATGCGTCAGCCACTTTAGGCCCATCCTTCTCAAAAGACCCGCCCTGCTCGTGTCCACTTCGCTCACGTAGAGCTTGCCGTTCTTCAGGAACATCTTGATATCGTAGACCACTTCCACTTCGCGGTCTTCCATGTCCAGGACTTTCTTATCCAGAAGCTGGTCTTTTAAGAGGAACATGCCCTCGGCCGGATCGGTGGCATATTTTTCCGCGTCCTCGAAGTCCACGATGATCTCGTTGACCTCGACGAAACGAACGCGGTCCCACGGCACGATCAAACTCTTATTTCCAAATGGGCGGGATACGTAAATATGGGTCACTTCGGCGATCTTGACATTATCAGCTATGATCAGGTCCGCCACTTTGCCGATCTTTTTCGCATGTAACATGACCCTGGCGCCCAGGATGGCACTCAGGAAAAAGACCTCATCCGGGTGCTTTTTTGTATTGGTCACATTTCCGCTAGTCATGGCATGCCTCCGTTAATCCCCCCACTCAGCAAGGTGAAGAATTTGTAGCCTAACAGCAGTACCAGGGCTATCAGGTATATCCTGAGGAGCAGTAGAGCGATCTTGACCATCGGCGTCATCTTTATTTTCGGCGTGGCGTACTTTTTATTTATTTCCCTTACCTGACGGAAGAATCCGCTCTTTTCAAACATGTTCCCACCCCTTTTGTATCGTATCTATATTTTCCATCGCTCTACCTCCTTATACTCCGAATAATGACGGGAACAGCGTGCTGATCGCGTACAGCGTAGATAATATGATGATGAGGATCACAGTTCCCCAACTTATGATATTCTGGATCAGGTTGTTTCTATACTGTCCCATTATCTCTTCATTATTCAGTAAAAGTATCAGGAATACCAGCGCCGCGGGCAGCAGCGTAACGGCGATCACCTGTACGAATAATGTGATCAGCACCAGAGGCGCCCCGGGTATAAGGACTACCAGGCCCGCCGTGATCAGGGCGAAGAAGTACATACCATAGAACCAGGGCGCTTCTTTTACCTTAGCGTTCAACGAATGGGCCCATCCGAAAACCTCGCCGAAAGCCCATGAGCTCGATAGCGAAATACAGATGGCGCCCAGGAGCCCGGCATCGAAGAGCCCTATTGCGAGCATCGTGCCCTCGATGTGGGACATGGCTGAGTCGGACCCGATGAGCGAGCTCGCTGCCTGGGCTGCGCTTTCGATCTTTGTGCCTACCGGGAATACGGTAGCTATGAAGATGATGATGAAGGCGGCCACGAGGACGGTAAATAGCGAGCCGACGGCAGTGTCGAACTTCCCGAACGGTATGTCCTTTTCCTTCATTCCCTTATCAACGACGCTGCTCTGCTGGAAGAATACCATCCACGGAGCGATCGTCGTGCCTATATTCGCCATCATGAAGAAGAATAACGTCGCAGTGAACCCGCCGACGGGCAATTGCGGTATGACGCCATGGGTGAGGACGGCGTTAAAATCCGGGTGGGCCAGGAACGCCAGCGGAATATAGATCAAATTCACGGCTGCAAAAACCATGGCTATCTTTTCCCAGGTCCAATAACGTCCCTGTAGTACCATAAAGCCCATGACAATGATGACAACGATGACAGTAAGGATCGCCGGCACTCCGAAAATGCTCAATGCCGCCGTCATGCCGATGAACTCGGTGATAAGCGTCAACCAGTTGACCAGAGAGAGGTCGAGGAAAGAGAACCATCCCCAGAACCAGCCGAAGGCGTTGAAGATCGCTTCGGCGTGCCCATGCTTGGTCACGGCTCCAAGGCGGACGGTCATTTCCTGCACGAAATATGCGATCGGCCCGAGTAAGATCAAAAACCAGATCAGGTTATAGCCATACTGTGCCCCCGTAGCCGTATATGTGGTAATGCCGCCTGCGTCGTTGTCCGCGACCATGACCAGTATGCCGGGCCCGGCCAGCAATAGATAGATCTGGATAGCCCTGATCGCTTTACGGTATTTATAGTAAAATTCCGCTAAAAAATCTAAACGATCGCTTTTTCTCTCTCCGAACATTTATATCACCGCATCTTTTATTTTATGATCACTCCTGCGGGAACGACGCCTTTATACAGGTGGCGCTTCCTCTTTTACCCTTTCGACCACGACGATCTCGAGGAGCTCCTCGATGCCATCGATGGCCCTGACCTTATCGTTGATGATCCGGTTTAGCTCTTCCAGGCTTTTCGCCCAAACTTTGATGAGCAGGTCGTATTCGCCCAATACGCTATAGACCTCGCTCACCTCGGAGAGCGACGCGAGAGCGTTCTTTGCCTCATCGTGCTTCTCGGTGTCGGTCTGCGCAAGCATGACCGCCGTCACGACAAAGCCTGAAGCCTCGGGTTCCACCATTATAGTGAATTTGACGAGGCCTCGCTCCCTCATTCGCTTGAGTCGGTGCTGGATGGTGGCATCGGAAATGCCGGTATTCCTTGCCATTTCCGTGAAGCTCATCCTGGAATTTTCCCTGAGCAACCTGAGGATAGAGAGATCGGTATCGTCCAACTCTGAATCATTACCCATATCTTCTGATATACTCCTTAGTCCAATATTTGGTAATTCACCAATAATCATATAAATAATTTACCCTTTGTCCAAAAAAATAATAAAATTATAGAAATATCCGAACAATAAACGGTATATAACTGTAAATAAAATAATAAAAGTAAAAAGCGCTTATGAAAAAAATGATTTTATTATGGACACCGACAAAGTGCCGGGCGTTTTTAAGCCCCTGAGAACCATGGATCCATGTATATTTATGATCATCGAAGCCGCTCAGGCGGGCTTTATTGAGACATAGCGCTTGCTTTCGTCCATATCGCATGGTTCTTTTTTCAACGATGAGAGGACAAATCTGGCCAGCCCCTTGTTCTTCAGCCGGCCGCTGTTCAATGTCATGGCGAGCGGCTCTATTGCCGGGGAGCCAATGCATTGTATTGCCCTTCCCGCGGTCGCCCGCACTTCGGGCACATCGTCCTCTAGCGCCTCGATGAGCGGCACTACTGCGCGCTGGTCACCGATCTCGCCGAGCGTCCACGCGGCATTACCCCTTATCTTCCAGTTGTCGAACTTTAAAGCGGCCAGTAAAGGCTCTACAGCTTTACCGCCAAGCGATATTAAAATGTCTGCGGCCTCAAAACGCTTACTTTCCGAAGCCAGTGCCTTAATAAGGCCATGCACGTCTTGCGTCTCGGTCATCGTTAAAAGAAAGCCATGGAGCAATATAATGGGTTGCACTATAAACTATATATGACTATATATTTTATATAAATCGATTATTATATAACCATCATTGTTCATTCGTTAAGTATTATTTTGCCTTACCATATGCGCAGTAGAACATGTCCTTGAGCTTGTATTTGCCGTATACCGGGCAGCCGGCCGGGCAAAGGCAGCCTTCCATTTTTATTTTTATATCGCTTTTACCCCTGCCGCAATACTGCTTTTTATCGCCTTTACCGGGATAGCTCGGGCAGCTATCGCATATACAGTCACTATAGTTTTCCTGGTTTTCGGGTGGCGTTGTCATTGTGATCATATAAATAATTGATTTAATATTATAAATAGATAGGTGCCTGACATACGTTTGTTATACCAGATTGTTCAGCCCGGCTGCTTTTACGATCTCCATTGCCCTTTTTATCTCGGCGCTCGTGAGGGTGCGATTTATCTCGGGGAACATAGAGGCCCGGTATTCTGGGAAATACTGGAACATCAAGTTAAAACGGACATTTCTGCCGAGGTTTTGCGCGCACCACTCGATGATGGGCTTGGTGCAGCATTCCACATGGCCGGGAAGTACGAGTTGTCTAACGAGGACGTCGGCTTGCGCCTTCGCCTCCAGGAATGCCCTCGTTGTGATCGCCCAATAGTTAGCGCCGCTCGAATAACGGGAGGCGTGCTCGTCGTCGCCATATCGGAAGTCGCCCAGGAATACGTCGACCGCGCCTTCGAGAAGCTTCATCGATCCCGGGGTAATATACATGTTCGAGTTCCAGACGACGGGGATATTAATGTTAAGATGATCAACGATCTCCAGGATGGTATGCAGGTGCGGCGTGGGATCGCCGCCGACGAAGTTGACGTTCTTACTACCCTCTTTATGCCTGACCTCGATGAGCCTGGCCATTTCCTTAGGGTTCACCACCTTACCTCTTATTTCCGTGGCGATGGTCCAGTTCTGGCAATAGGCACAGGCGAAGGTACAGCCCTCGAAAAATATCGTATGGGAGGGGACGAGCTCGGGCTCCTCGCCACGATGGAGGAACTCCGAGTAATAGTGGGATTCGGCGTCGACGCCGCAGGCCCCGGGACGCTTATAGCGGTTGGCGCCACAGCGGATCTCGCAAAAACAGCACCGCTCCATGATGCGGGCCGCCAGCTCGACCTTAACGTCCAGAAGCGACGGGCTCGCTCTTTTTGGGAATTCTATTATGGAGACGTATTGCTCATTGAGTTTCCTGTAATGGGCTATTCTTTCATCGTGCATCTGCCATAGCCCCTTATCGTCGAGCCCCCGGAAATCCGGCCGTACCCCTATACTTTTTAAAAGAACGTGCCTGGAGGGTGCGCCCCGGAGGATCTTAAGATAGCGGTCCATATCTTCACAATTAATATAAAATTATTACTGTGATATAGTTTTGCGATTGGTCCGGCGCTTGCTTTTTTATTGATATAAAAAGAGGATTGAGAATAGGGCTACTTTTTCAGCTTCTCCATCATTTCCTCGACTTCTTTATAGCCCTTCTTATACGACTTTTCCTCGCCCGGCGCCAGGTATTTTAATAGTCGTAGGAATTCTCCTGCATGTACGACTTCCTCTTCGGCTATGTCCCTCAGGACCGCCTGTGCCACTTTATCATTGGTAGACTCGGCCAGCTGGATGTACATCTGGATGGCCTCGTACTCCGCCGCGACATTGAACCGGATCGCATGGATCAGCTCTTCTTTGGTCAACTTTCTGTCATAGGCTACGCCTGCGAATGGATTTGAGAATTGGGGCATAATAGACTCCAAACGGTTATTATGCGAATAATTGATATACTTTTTGAATACAGAAAAATAAATTATTCTTTTATCCAGCCCTTCGCTACATAATATTTGTAGTCCGCCGCCCATGTGTCTTTATGGTCGGACCTTAGGAGTCCGGCGAAGTATGACCTGGCGCCCTTGTGTGCCGCATCTTGCTCGGGGATCACGCGCTTTTCTTTAATGGCTTTGACGAGCTGGACGCCATAGTCCCGGGACTTTTCTATGGCCTGGTCGATGGACGACGGGTTCTTTATGACGGGGACGCCTATGCCTCCCAGGGCAGTAGCACCGCACTTAACCATAAAAGTGTCCATGAATTTTACGATATGCTCGCCATAGTTGCCGCCGCAGGTGGTTAAGGAGATGGAATATTTGCCCTCGTATTTCTGGCAATGCACGACATCGCAATGCCGGTCCATGAAGACCTTCATCTGGCCGCTCACGCCCTCCATATAGTTCGGGCTGCTAAGGATGAAACCATCGGCGTCGAGCATCTTTTCGACGACTTCGTTGAAATCGTCCTTGCGCGGGCATTTGCCCATTTTATGGCAAACTGCACAGCCGATACAATATTTTAAATGAAGCTTTGCCACGTCGATGATCTCGACATCGGCACCCTCTTTCTCGACTGCGTCAACGGCCGACCTGACGAGGCGCAGCGTGCTACTCTTTTTGCCCTTCGGGCTTGTCGTGATCGCGATGATCTTCATAAATATAGACTAATATCCTGTTTTTATTTAAGGCTGATGTGGCGCCGTCCCAGGAAAAATAAAAAGTATAAAATATCGCGAGGAGATGATAAGGCTTATTCGCTTGAGCAGCGTCTTTAACTCCTTGCATAGCTAACGCTGATGCCTGAAAAGCGTGCGAACGGCCCCAAACAGGTTAAAATCCATAAAAAATTATTATTAATCACTTTTTAAGCCATAATAAACAGGTACTGCATTAAAAAATCGATGTTTAGCCTTTTAGACAATAGATTCTAATTCTAAGTGCATCGCCGCCCACCTGGCATTCTTCCCTGTATTTAGGGGCGATTATACGATATTCGCAGGATACATTGATTAACATGGAGCTTAAAGTCTGTTAAGGTGATACCTATGGCTAGAAGAGAAGAACGTGGAGATATGACTGTCAGAGAAGCTGGCAGGAAGGGCGGAGAGACCACGAAGCGGACCCACGGCCATGACTTTTACGTGCAGATCGGGCATAAGGGTGGGCAGAAGGTCAGGGACCTGATCAATCGGGCAAAAAGGTCCGAGTAATAAGAGTTTTTTAAAAAAAGCCATTGACAGGGCGGTCCTGTCTTAAGATATGGGCCGCCAAGATTCTTTTAAACTACTATGAATAGTACTTGGTCTTCTACGAATAGTACTTGGTCTTTTTCTTGGCGGGTCGACGCCCAGCCTGATGGCTGGGCTACTCAGCGTTTTGGGTGCTGCGATGTCGGGGCCGGTAAGCAAGGGCGCTTCGCGCGGCGTAGCACCCTCGGTCGCATGACCGCTGATGCGGCATGCTCCCTCCGCAAGCGCTAAGCAGCGTTTTACCCTTCGGGAAAAACGCTCATTACCCCGCCATTATGCACGAGCGCTTCGCGCGGCGTAGCATCGGCCTGATGGCCGACTGAAGCCTAAAACGCCTCGACGACCGCCGACATTTTTTAGCCAAATATAGTTTGAGTGATTATTGTCTTATTTTTACCCATTTTAACAAAGAACAAATGATAATTAAATGATAGGTAATGTCATTCCTATGTTCCTTATTTATAGCCTGCTAGGTAAATATTTATAAGTTTAGCATGAGTAGGGTTAAGGTTTAGGTGTTTATGGGTGACCTATTGGGCTTAAATAGCCTCATCAAGCGGTTTGACAGGCAAGTATGGGCGCTATTCGGGGCGAACATCATAGCCGTAATGGGGACGTCGCTCGTAATGACATTCATGTCCATCTACATGTATGAGAATTTGGGCATGTCGATGACCCAGGTAGGCATCGCCGACTTTATCACCGCCATAGCCGGGGCGGCGGCCGCATATGGGGGCGGGTCGCTCTGTGACATACATGGAAGAAAAAAAATATTGGTGGCGGGGCTCACGCTACAGATACTCTCCTATCTGCTCATCATCGTCACCATCGACGCACGGGCATCCATACCGATATTCGTACTCGCGCTGACGATTAACTCATTCAACGGAGGCATATACAAGACTATACCGGACGTCATGATAGCGGACATCGTCAAGCCATATGACCTTGTGGAGGCCTATGGGCTCACGCGCATAGGGGCGAATCTTGGATGGGTATTCGGCCCGGTCATCGGCGGACTATGCCTGATATTCACCTCATACGCAAACCTGTTCTTCATAACGGCATTCACGACGTTCCTCTACCTGATGATCGCCTTATTCATCCTCCGGGATACGAAGAAGGCCACAAGGACCGTAGAGCGGTTCAAACTACAGGACATCATAGTAGTGGCCCGAGACACGCCGTTCCTGCTATTCTGCCTGCTCATGATGTTCATGATCATACCATATCAGCAGATGTATACGCTATTCTCGGTCTACTCATCCTCGTACGTAGGGCTGAGCAACTTCTGGATAGGCGTACTGTTTGCCCTCAGCGGGCTCATGGTGGCGCTCTTACAATACTACATATCACAAAAGGTGAGCCGGCACAAGATGACAACGGCGCTCGCTGTATCCGCACTCATATTCCTGATAGGCTTCTGTCTGCTCTCCGTGTCGACGGCATTTATCATACCGTTCATCGCCATGGGAATCATTACGTTCGCCGAGATGATATGGTCGCCCGCATCGTCGACGCTACAGGCGGGATTATCGCCCGAAAAAATGAGGGGCCGGTACTTTGGCTTTAACGGCTTAACGGGGAGCATCGGCTGGGCCATAGGGCCGCTATTCGGGGGCATCCTCAAGGACTCCATGAACAACAACGTACCACAAATGTGGATCGTCATCGGGGCGATGTTTTTAATCTGCGCCATCGGGTTCGTACTACTAAACCGCGTGATGCCGATAAGGGCCAACGACACGAGAGCCGAAGAAAAATTAGAAAAAATAGTATTACAGGTCAAGGACTGATGATCACATCCCGCCCAGGCCGCCGATGAACTGCTTGAGATCCTCGAAACTCAAGGATTTTTTCGTCTTGATGCTCTCGGGTTTACTGGTATCGACGGGGTTGCCCGCGTTCGCCCATGCCTCGAATCCGCCCTCCAGCATCATGACGTTCTTGAAACCCATCTTGCCCATCCGGTCCTGTGCGTCGCCTGCCAGGAGGTCCATGGGATTCTTCGAAGCCTGTGCCTGCCCGGGGCCGTACACGATGATGTCCATGTTCTTATCCATGCTCTTGGCCATCGGGATGATGTCGCCATCGAATAAGGAGGACGCACCCGGGATGTGGCCCTTGTAGAAGGACTCGATATCCCTCACGTCAACCAGTAAAAGAGCCTTATCCTTGCGGTTTAACCTGTTTTTTAAGTCATTTATATTTATCTTTTTGGTCTGCTCTGTTTGCATCTAAACCACCGAATTAAATATAAAATGTTAATTATAAAAATAATCTCCCGTAATTAAACTGATATTTGGAAGCCGATTAATAGTATCGCACGATATTTGAATATAACGGTTTATTAAGGTCTATTTTACCCCTAATTTATGTAAATGCTTTTAAATAACGTTTATAGCATTAATAGATGAGTAATAGGCGTATTATGGTTTATTATGAGCCATTGAACGGTATCAGCTGGTTTCGATAGGATAGCCTTTTTCGGCCCATTCCTGCATTCCGCCCTTGTATTCACATACGTACTGGAACCCCAGCTTCTTGAGCTCTTTAGCGGCCTCGGTGCTCAATGGGCACTGGAACCCGCCGCAATATGTGACGATCTTTTCGCCCTTATCGAGCCGGTCCGCAAAGTCCTTTATATCCTCCAGAGGTATGGATAATGCTCCGGGCAGGTGTCCTTTATCATAGTCCTCCCTGGACCTGGCATCCAGCAGGATGAATTTCTCATTATTTTGATACATGCCCAAAAGTTCGTCAAACGTTAGTATGCGTTGCTTTTGCTCATACAAATCCGTCACACATAAAAGGAATACCCCGATGTTAAAATAATGTTCATGCCGATTACACAATACGTATTAGACAAAGGCTATTAGAACCAGTACTTTCTTTTCAATAATTGAACTCATACTTCAGCCCGAGCTGTTCACATATAGCCCGAGCATCGGACTTTAAGTTAGAAAATGTATCATCGTTCTTGAAAATGGCTGACCTGCAAGCTTCCAGAATATCAGGTGCTTTATCTTTAAGCGACGGCTCTATGCGGGCCCACATTCCCGGCTTAAGCCTTAGCTTATCCAGCATGACATGGGAAACGCCCGCTTCCTTTACGGCTTGTAAGATCCCGGCAAGCCGCTCTTTATCTATAACTCCCGGCACCATCGGCCCAACAAAAGCCCAGGTCGGAATAATGGCATCTGAAAGCGATTTAAGCGAGCTTAGCCGCATTGAAGGAAGCGAAGCCCCGGGCTCTATGATACTACTAATGCGGTCGTCCAGGGTGGTGATCGTGAATCCGACTTCCTTTTCCCCGAATTCCTTTAACAGGTCAATATCTCGGGTCACCAACGATGATTTTGTCTGTATACAAATGGGCCAGTCCTTCGATAACAGGACTTCCAGGCAGTGCCTGGTCAGCTTGAGCTTTTCCTCGATGGGCTGGTAAGGGTCGGTGACCGTACTGATGCCGACAATGCCCCGATTTTTATTCCTCATCTCTTTTTCCAGTATCCGCGGTATGTCCATTTTAGCGCTGACAAAGGTACCCCAGGGCTCTGAGCCGGCATAATGAAGGGTCGATGGAGCATAGCAATAAATGCATGCATGTCCACATCCCATGTAGGGGTTTAGCGTATGATCAAGCCCGGGCAAAGCAGAAGGGCTGAGCGCCGTTTTACATTTGATCTCTATGTACCGCAGCATGCTATACCTCAGTAATCCCCCAATCGCCTCTGGAAACGGCTGTCTTTCAACACGAAGCTGTTGAGCGTCCACCGCTTGATGGGAATATCAAACCGGCTTTGTATATATGTAAGTGCGGCTTCAAGAGAGCCGAAGGAGTTGTATGGCCCGCGCAACGCATTACGGACGTTCTCCCGCACGTTCCAGACCCCAACGGGCATGATATAGCCGGAATGAGCCTCCCTCAGGATAACGACTTTCGCCTGCCGCTTTTCCTTCAACAGGTATTCGGCCGAGGCCAGCCGTGCAGCATAATAGCATCCGCCGATCTTCGCGTAGGTAGTCCGGCCGCCGCTGAGCTCATGGTCTGAAATGATCATGATATCCCTGCCTGCCGGGTTCCAGATCGTGTCCGGATACCAGGCTTCCACCAGCTCGTAGCTCCAGGGCTCGGGCGACATGAGCACGATAAAGCGGTTATCGAGCTGCCAGCTTTCGAATACGCGGTATTCGTTGATCAGCGGCAGCCGCTTGACCTCTTCCACCAGAGTTTCGCCGATCATACTGTCTACAGCGGTGATGCTCTGCCTGGTCGGCACCATCCTGCGGGATTTTTTTACCCCGAACGTGCCCATGCTGAAGGCCCGCTGGATGCGCGTGATCAGAGTATCGGCGCCATAGAGCGAAAGTACTGCGTCCCTGGCGCCCATGTCCTTATCATAGAATGCCTTTTCAATGCGCCGGTCAAGCCTGAAGTTCCCTATCTCCATCTTTTTCATGGGGGCCGACGGGCCGAAGGGCTGTACTTCGTCGTCAAGCTCGATGCGGCCCGATGGCTTTTTAAAGAATTCGGCCGTCGTATCAATAGGCTTTTCCGCCATGGAGAGGAATTGCATGTCATCGACCAGTTTTCCGAACTTATCGAGCTTTTTTACATTGACCGTGTAGAGACCCCGGATGAGGGTGCTGCGCATCCCGACGATATCATCAATGCTCTTGCCGATCCAGCTCTCGGGCGTATCGAGTTCGGCCGTATCCCCGATAATGGGAGGCAGAAGAGGGCCGATGGAGACATTTGGATAGCCATATCGCCCGACAAACACGCCAGGGGCGGAGCCATAGATCGAGGTGCTGTCGATGGCCTGCTTGTGTTTTACCGCTGCATAATATTTCACTAAAAGCGGACACCTGCTCTTGCCGCAGAACATTTTCGTCCCTTTACATGCCACACAAAGTGAGCTTTCTTTGGCTCCTAAAAAGCCTCCGCTGACATTCTCGTTAAAAAGACCCGGAGTCGAAGTCAAAGTACTATCCATGTTTAATTAGGATATACGCGATGGCCTAATATAAAATCATTCAAAGCGGCCTGAAAGTAATAAAATGTTTTATCACGATTTAGCCAGCTCTTTTTGTACCAGGGGATTCTGGATGATGGCCTCGGCCTCGATGTGGCTGATCTTTAATGCGGAGGTCAGGCAATCGGCGAACTCATTCTTTATAATGCCGCCATTCTGGCGTTTCATCTTCAGCATGCTGATGGCCAGCTTTAAGTGGTGCTCTTTTTCCCGTATCTGGTAGGCGCGGATCGCCCTTAAAAAGTCGATCTTACGGAACTCGGGCCAGTAAGGGGCAGAAATATAAATGGCGCATTCATTGCCGCTGGCCTGCCAGGGAAGGAAATTAGAAGTACGCTCGTCGCCGCCGGTCCTTATGATCAGGTCCACCTGGGAAGGAGGCTCGTTGCCAAAGTACAGGTAATCGTCGACCATCTCTTCCGTGATGTCCTCGGGGGATAGCGAGCCGTCCTTGACCTCTTTCGCCAGTTTCCTGGCGCTATCGATGATCTCCTGCCGGCCACCGTAGGCGACCGCGATATTCAGGTAAAAGCCGTTATAGTTGGCCGTGGCCGCGTCCGTCAGTGCGATCTCGTCCTTCACGTCCTGCGGCAAAAGGGAAATGTCCCCGACCGAGCGTATGCGGAGTTTTGTCTCATGGGTCTTCTTGCTCTCCCGCGATTTCTTGAAATAGTCCTTAAAAAGGTCGAAGAGCGCCTTTTTCTCCTGCTCGGAACGCTTAAAGTTCTCGGTCGAAAACGAATATAAGGTTAGCTGTTTAATGTTCAGCTCTTCGCACCACGCCAGGACCTTTTCAGTCGTGTCGGCCCCCTGGATGTGGCCCTGCTCAACGCTCTGGCCGATCTTTTTAGCGTAGCGGCGGTTACCATCCTGGATAATGGCGATGTGCTGAGGCACCGGGAAATTCAGGACCTCTTTTTTAATGGAATGCTCGTACCACCGGTATAAAATTGGTATATGCTCATACCAGCCGGCCGATAGATCCCATAAAAAAGACTTGAAAGTCATAAGGAGCGCTGTTAGCCTGTCTCGTCAAGGGCCTCTTTGACGAGCCGCTTGTACTTTGCCTTGATCGAGTACATGTTGTGGTCGCCGGTGACATCGACGCTGAGGATACCGGTCTTGGAGCCCATCAGCCCTACCATGGCAGGAGTACCCTTATTTTTCACGTCAAAGTCCTGTCCCCTGAGTTTCTCGTCGATGTCCTTTGTCTCGTACGGGCCACCCTCCAGGAATATCATTAAGACGGCCCTGCGTCGTCCGTCCTTATCCCTGCTCAGGTAATCTTTGATGCGGGTCAGCACCAGTTCGTCTTCAGCGCTATTCAAAGTTACCACTTCCAAAAAGTGAATAATGAAGGCACGTTAGCATGCCTATATGAGTTGTATGTGAATGAGTTTTATCGGTCATAATGGTATTCTCTCCACGACCAGTCCGTTTTCCATCGGGTATCGTTCCACGATAGAGATTTGCGAGCCGGCGCCAAGGCTATTTTTCATGCCTTCCAGGACCCACCAGGCGATATCTATGCGGTCATCGTATTTCTTATACATACGCCGGGGTACTTTCATTTCTTTTATATGATGAAGCGCATCTGTAATATTACCTACTATTTCCCCGTATATAATTGTTCCATCAGCGCTTATCTCGTCAAAGGGCCTGGCAGCGATGCGGGCAGTCCTTTTTAGCCGTTCGCGTAGCTGGACAGCATCTTTAAAACGCGAAGAGCAATACCTAGTATTTGCTATAATACTTAAAACTATCTCGTGAGCCATTTCTTCGCTGCCGGCAGCGGCATTCGAAACGTCATCCTTGAGACAATAGCCTCTTTTTTTTAATTCCGCGCAGTTGGTATCTGAAAATTCCAGCTCGTTCATATTTAAGAAGCCCCCCACGCTTGCGACCGTATCGGCGATCTCCGGTACGGGCTTTATTGCGGGTATCTCGACTCCCGCGTCCATGCCAAGCTCCTTTGAACGTTTGAGAGCTTTAAAAAAGCCGGTTTCCTTGAACCGGTCCCAATCCTCGACCGGGGGATGAAACCTTATCTCGTCCAGGCCCGCTTCTTTTAGCTGCCTCAACACTTTATCGGACGGCGCAATGCCCGTGTATAAATGGATGTGGTGGCGTTGTCCAAATTTCTCTTTTAGCAACTTAATATAGTGCAGCGTCAATTCCGGTTTCAGCAGAGGCTCCCCGCCGGTAATGCCCGTTCCTAAAGCACCCATGCGCTGAGCTTCCCCTATGAGGTCGTTGTCAGACCGGATGAGCCGTTCATTTGCATAAGCCGCATCTTTACCCTTCCGTTCTTCCGAAAGCGGACAGTAAAAACAATCCCGGGCGCAGGCTCCCGTGACAAATAACACCATTTTTGAGCCTTTCAGGCATAGCCTGCAGCCCCTGCACATTTTCGTGTACATGGATCCTGTGGCATCTGGGGCGGCTTTACTCTTTTTCATGGATGCTGTTTTCATATTACTAAGGTTTTAAATACATTTTTATGTTCTCGATAAAAAATAGAGATCAGCCTTCCTTATTCGCCTCGAAGACCTGCAGCTTCCAGTCGTTACCGGCGCCAAGCTCTTCCGATAGCTGGTGGATCTTGGAAGGATTACCGTCCCATAGAATGGAAAGGTCCATGTCACCGCCCTTGAGCCGCTCCATCATGTTTATGGCGAGCCTGCGTAGCGCTTTTCGCTTTGAGAACGGCACGCTGAAAATGGTCTTATAAGCCGCGGGGCCCGACTTCGAGTAGGAGACGACGACGTAGTCTTCCAGCCGCAGCTGGTTAATATCATTATACTGGCACTGCATCTCGTACTCATAGGCGATGTGGGAATCCACCCTGGAAAGCGATAATAGTATTTTTGCGAGGATGTCCTTATCCAGGTCCTTCTTCATGCTGACCGTGATCTTGCCGATGGTACACGTGACCCTGGCGCATTTGTCATGCCTCTCGATGATATAGGTCGTCGTGTCTGTCTTCGGCTCAAGTTCGACGGTCATCTTTCCCACCCTATTTTATGTATTTATCCATCAGCAGTCCCAGTTTTTTCCTGGTATCCCCGTCGATGGCATCGGGGCTGGTGGCGATCGCACCCTCCAGCGCATGCCTGCACGGGCAATCTCCCGCATCGGCGATCTTCGTTATGGAGCGGCGGATAATGTCCTGGACTGCTGCCTCATTCTTGGTCGCATATTCGATAACTTGCGCGATCGAGACGGACTCCTCATACCATACATCGTAGTCGGTGACCGTGGCGACGATGCCGAGGCACATTTCCGCTTCCCTGGCCAGCCTGGCCTCGGGCAATGCGGTCATGCCGATGATGTCGAAGCCCAGCTTACGGTAAACGTTAGACTCCGCCCGGGTCGAGAACTGGGGGCCTTCCATACAGATATACGTACCGCCCTTGTGCGTGGCATACTTTGATGCTGAGACTTCGTATAAGATGTTCGAGAGGCCGGGACAGAATGGATCTGCCAGCCCGATGTGGGCCACGATGCCGTTATCGAAGAACGTCGAAGCCCTTTTTGTCGTGCGGTCGTAAGCCTGGTCCGGTATGACGACGTCCAAAGGTTTAAAGTCCTCCCGGAGGCTGCCGACGGCGGATGCAGAAATAATATGGGTAACGCCCTGCTTTTTCAATGCATAGATGTTCGCCCGGTAATTGATGTCCGAAGGAGAGTACTTGTGGCCCCAACCATGCCGGGACAGAAAAACAGTTTCAATGCCATCCACTTCGCCCGATATCAGCGAATCGCTCGGCCGGCCGAACGGCGTGTCGACCTTGATCGGCTTTAAATTATTATCGAACATGGAGGGATTATAGATGCCGCTCCCTCCTATGATGCCTACTTTAACCATAGATCCTGCCCCATTTATTATTTACTGATCGGTTCCCAAACGCCCTCGCCTAACTCCCTGATCATGCCCCTGTACTCCATCTCTTCCAGTACTTCGACCAGGCGGCCGGGCTGGCTGATCTCGAAGTAAGTGGGCTCCAGCTGATGGAACTTCTTGAGGCCCATCTTAATATCGTTCAGCGTCCAGACCTTTAGGCTATCTTTGGTCATGACCTGGAAAGTGACGTCGCACATGTCCTCCATGAAGTTCCATGGGAAAATGACCCATGCCCACTCGTCCAGCGTTTCGCCCACATAGTCCGCACGGTTCTGGGAGCACATAAGATGCTGCAGCGTGGCCGTCCTTACTTCTTTGGGACCGTAGTTCGATATGTATTCCCTGGCGAACATCATGCTCTTGCCCGTGTCGGAGATATCGTCCACGATCAGGACGTTCTTGCCCTTGATCATGTTCTCGTCCACCGAGTACCGGATCCTGGGGCCGCTGCCCGCATTTGCCGTGCCGATGTAATGCTCGATCTTCAGGCTTATCAGATCGCTCAGGTTTAAAAAGTCGCACATTACCCGGCCCGCGAACCACCCGCCCCTTGCGAGGGCGACGATGACGTCGGGCTTATAGCCCGAACTTCGCACGTCCTTGGAGATATTCCGGCATAAGCGATAGATGTAATCCCAGTTTGTGATAACGCATTTGAAGTTTTCAGGTAGCGACATATTGTACACCCGCCATGCAATAGAGATATGGTGATTTTACCATCACACATAGGATTTGAAAATATTTAAGCCTATATGGTTATATATAAAATATTTACAATTAATATGGGATATAATGAAAATTCTTTATAAGCGGCTGCTTTTTAGTGGTTTAATGAGAATTTTTCATGGTCCGCGTCGCAAAACTCATATACTTATGATAAAATTAGTAATTCGGAACAAGATAATAAATGACTGGAATTAAGAGATTGGTCCTTGACGTATTGAAGCCGCACCAGCCTTCGATACTGGAGCTTGCAAAGGCGATCGCCGCCCTAAAGCACGTAACGGGCGTGAACCTCAGCCTGTATGAGGTCGACACGCAGACAGAGAATATTAAGATCACCGTGGAAGGCGTGAATATCGATTTCGATGAGCTGCAGAGCGTCATCGAGGATATGGGCGCCGTTATCCACAGCATCGACGAGGTCGCAGCGGGCATGAAGCTCGTCGAGGAAGTCGAGACGCTTCAGGACCGTTAAATTAGTTTTGATCGCATATGGCGATATTTGAGGAAAGTGAGCGGGGCAGGTACGTCATCCTGGGTACCATTGACGGGATTTTAGCCGTACTGGGCATCATTATCGGCCTTTCGTCAGCGAACCTCGGGTCGGGCATCATCATAAAAGCCGCTTTAGGAGGCGGCATCGCCCTCTGCCTGACTAACAGCATCGGATCATATCTGGCCGAATCAGCTGTGGAGTACGGTAAATTATCGGAAGTCGAGCAGGCCTTGCTCCAGGACCTGAAGCATACTCGAATAGAAAAGCTTGCCCGGCGCAACATTCTTGTCGATGCCTTTTTATCCGGCGGCTCGAGCTTTTTGGGCTCTTTGATACCCATAGCGCCGTTCGTCTTTTTTACCAACGGCATCGCATTGGATATTTCGATAACCCTGGCAATGCTGGCATTAGTGGTACTGGGCCTATTCTCAGGTAAGATATCCAGCCAGAGCTATATTAAATCGGTCGTGCGCATGGTGAGCCTGGGCGTTGTCGTGGTCATCGTGTGCAGCGTGTTGCGGCTAAGCCCCTGAGTAAACAAAAAACCAAACGCTCACCACAATGCAGACTATTTGATGTTTATATCTTTTATGCGTGAAACGTGGGTGGAGTCAGTTTTTGAACCACAGAGATACAGAGCCGCGGAGAACGCACAGAGACTTTTTTTAAATTTGAGGCCTCAGAGAACTCAGAGACGTTGTTCGGTTTCAGAGTGCACAGAGGATAGGGAGACACAGGGGAACAAATGGTTGAGCCATCAAACTGGCGATTCTTTCCCTTAACAATTTTCTCGTTCGAAGATTCGAAATGAGAAATTACTTTTCAGGAAAAACCATTATTGAGAAATATTTTGAAAAAACGACTGTCTATTCATGGCTCGTCCGTTTATTCCCTGTGCCTCTATTATCCTCTGTGCCCTCTGAAACCAATAAACCTGCTCTGTGCTCTCTGTGACCTCATATTTAAAAAAAATTCTCTGTGCGCCCTCCGTGTCTCAGTGTCTCTGTGGTTCAAAACGGATTCCGACAACGTGTCACAGGATAAAAGAACCAAAGTTTTTATGCCTGGTTAAAACTTTTTTTCAGAAACAATAACTATTAATTAAAATTTAAGAAGAACTAAAAAAATTAAATAAATAAATCAAGATAATAATTTAAAAAACATGTTAAACTTTGTGTACGTCGTCTTGAAAGCGTGGTGTTAAACTTTGTGTACCTCGTGGTAAAAAAGGTAAAATCAGCCGGCATCGGCCGGCTTCAAAATTATTTTTAAACCGGGCCATCACTGGTCATGTTATCCTGCGAGGAGTCTCTACCCTCTTTGCGATATGCGAGAACACAAAGCCCAGTATTGCCCCCCAGATGACTGCGGCGATCAGGGACGTGACAATGCCGGCCAACGTTAGTCCGGCCCGGGCGCCCGCCCCGACGCCGATGATGAGAGGAATAATGAGCCCGAAGACCACCCATAACGCGATCAGGAGCACGATCCCCTTCGAGACGGCGCGATGCGTCGGGATATTATCGAATAATGCGCCATAAACGATGCCGATGATAAGGCCTACTATCGCCATGAATATTAAAAAGGCTATGGACGCCGATAATGTCCCTCCAGCCACTGCGATGCCGGGTACGTAGCCGCCCAGGACATTATTGATATTAATATATTTTCCCAGACCAGCCAGGCCGATGAGGCCCAGGATCATCGTCAGTATTGCAATGATCACGCCGGTGATAATGCCGGCGATCCCGCCATCCGTTACTTCTCTTGCTGCCATAAGATACCTCCGCCTGCCCGTTAATACATTGTTTAAGGCCAATTAGGGCTATAACGGCCTTTATTAATCATTTCACCCTTATTTTGGCTATTGAATTTCTTTTTTCATAACGTTTGGCCGAAACTTAAGCAGATATCTTCCTGAATTGCGCCTCACGGGAAGGAAAGAAGATTTAAAACATAGAATGACCATATAGTGGTGGAAGTATCACGATGGTCATGGACGATGTGTGGACGGAGAAGTACCGGCCCAGGAAGCTGGAAGATGTTATCGGGCAGGAACAGATAGTCAAGAGGCTGAAGTCATATGTTAAGTCAGGTAACCTGCCGCACCTGCTCTTCTCGGGCCCCCCGGGCGTGGGTAAGACGGCCTGTGCCATTTCCGTCGCGCGGGAGATGTTCGGCGATACGTGGCAGAATAACTTTACCGAGCTGAACGCCTCCGACGAGAGAGGCATCGACGTCGTCCGCAATAACATCAAGAATTTTGCCCGGACCTCGCCGCTGGGCGAAGCCCGGTTCAAGATCATTTTCCTTGACGAAGCGGATGCCCTCACTTCCGACGCCCAATCCGCTTTGAGGCGAACCATGGAGCGGTACACCGCTACCTGCCGTTTCATCATTTCCTGTAATTACTCGTCCAAGATCATCGAGCCCATCCAGTCCCGATGCGCCGTCTACCGGTTCGGGCCGCTGAGCCCGAAGGATATCGAGACCATGGTCGGCAGGATAGAGAAGGGCGAGGGCATCCGGGTTACCAAAGACGGGTTGGACGCGATCATCTACGTTGCCCGTGGCGACATGCGCAAAGCCGTTAACGCGCTCCAGTCCGCTTCAACGGTGTCGAAACACATCACGGCCGAGGTCATCTACGAGACTACGAGTACGGCAAAGCCGCAGGAGATCGAGGACATGCTCAAGCTGGCCCTTAACGGGCAATTCATGGACGCCCGCAATAAGCTGGATGATCTTTTGATAAAGTATGGCCTGTCCGGCGGCGATATCATCGACCAGATATACACGAGCATGTTTTCGCTGGGATTACGCGAAGATGTGCTGGTATCGCTCATCGACCGGATCGGGGAAGCCGATTTCCGGCTTACCGAGGGCGCAAGCGAGCGCATCCAGGTGGAAGCGCTGCTGGCACACTTCAAGATGCATGGCGAATCGATGAAAAAGTAAAAACTCCTTTTTTCTACCTGGCATATCCATTGAGGATCGTTGGCCCCCTGAACATGACCTGGAACGGAGGCAATAAGACCATAGGATTTGAGGCTATTTTCACATTTTGAGTTTTGGATAGGTAGTTGAAGATCGGCGTCGAGGGCATAAGATTAAAGCCACCGGTCGATGGGATCGCTATCCCGGGAGTTGTATTGTTTTGCATAGGAAAATCGATCTGTACAGCCGGTCGTATTGGATTTAAGAACGATGCCGGCGAAGCCAAAAGCATTAGCAATGCCAGGATAACGAATAATGCTTCTCCAATCTTCATATAATGCCCCCCAAACTATAATTATATTAAACAATTATATATTATTTCTCATTTATAGTTACTATAATTTCGTGTTAAATATTAAATTATATTAATATCTTATGGAGTTAATTCTAATATAACTAGTAATAATAAAGTAAGGTGCTTAAGAAAATGTCCTTCATAAACAAATTGAAGCTTAAGATCATCGACATTTTGGCACATATATGCTTTTTTAGATCTAATGATTATTAATTTTTCCAGGTTCAAGTGCTTAAGCTTTAGGTCCAAGTAATTGGCGATAGGCATCATCAATTAAAAGCTCTATATTCAGTTTGTTCTCTTTCGCAATGGCCAGGGCCGCCGTCTCAGGAGTGACCAAATTACCATATTGTTCTTCTTTTTCTTTTATCATCCAGAGTGCCATCTGCCGGTCAATGCCCGCCGTCGCAAGCAGATCGAGGGTCCGATCGAGAAGGCTTTTTTCCATTAAAACATCTTTGCCTGGCTTAAAATCTTTAGGGACGTTAACAGCCTTAACATTAAAAGTCGGGATGAGCTTACCGTTCTCTTCCTTGAGAAGGCCCTGCACCAAAGCCGCTTCCAGTACGTCTTTGCTTTCCTCGCTCGTGAACCATTTCAGATCATAGGCCAGCACAAAGGTAAATTCGGTGCGATTGAGCCGCGACTTACCACGCAGCTTAAACGCCTGTGCAACGATGACCTCGAGATCACTCACGGTTCCCGTTTCCTCCATAGCAGCATGGCTCCGCCCGCTAGCGCTATGCAAGCCATGAGAACGCCTGCGGCAGGCGATGGCTTAGGGGTCGAGCCGGATGAAGACGTGGGACTGGCCGATAAGGCAGTCAGCCGTATGGTCAGGTCCATGTCGGTATTATTCCCGGTGATGGTGCGCGTATACGGAGCATAGCCGGGGGCATCGATCGATAGGTTATAGGTGCCCGTTGCCAGCGCATCGATGAAGGTAAATTTACCCGCCTGGTTCGTGTTCACCTGGATCGCGTCCAGCATGATGGTCGCGTTCGGGATAGCCGCCCCTGTGGCCGCATCAATGATAGAGCCCGACAGCTTATACCTGGCCCCACTACCCGGGACTACGGTGGGCGTCGGTGAAGGATAGTTGATAGTCGCATTTGGATTCGGGGTAGCCGTGATGGTCGTATTATTCGGTGCAACCGTGGGCGTTGGCTCTACCGTCGGCGTCGCCGAAGGTATGTTCGCCGGCGAGAATTGCATGTCCCTGGCGTACATGACCTGACCCGGCGGGCTCGATTTCGTATACAGATAATTTAGCTGAGGAGTATCCTTAACATTGGATACGGATATGGCGTTCGTTATGATTGCCTGGACACCCTGGTTCACGCCCCCCGCAAATGCCAGGTTAAAGTCGCCATGGTTAGCCCTTTCAGAGGCATTTCCGTCCATGCTGATGCCCGATTGAATGTGCCGGGTATCCAGGAACCCCTTATCCATGAATGGGTCATAGGGTACCCAGACGTGTTCCTGTGGATAATAGACTTCAACCCAGGCATGCAGGCCGCTGCCCCAGTTAGTCTGGGTATAGCCGCCATTGTTAATATGATAGGTGATCGTGTTGCCATAAAGCATGCCGGTGACGTACCTGGACGGTATGCCGGCGCTCCTGAGCAGCCCCAGTGCCAGGTAGGCGCGGTTCACGCAGGTACCCGTGGTGATGGATAGTGAGGATACGGCATCTTCGTTAGCCGGTTGCGATGCCTGGTTGGGGATCTGGGTCTTGACGAAGTTCATGATCTTGTCGACGGCCGCCGCCTCAGTCGTTACTCCCGAGAGTAATTCATTATTCTTATTGATCAATGCGGAATTGCCCGCTTGTATGGCAGTGGTAGCGGCAAGATATTGCGATTGCTCCGATGTACCGAGCGCGTCGGTATAATTTACCTTACCTGCGTTACCTGTTAAAACGGCGTCGAACGAAGCCGTACATGTGATATACAGATCTGAGCCGTTAAAGCCGTCCATGTTGAAAATATATCGCCGGTAATGGTTGCCATAGGAGTCGACCTGGTCCGAGAAAGAGGATGGTACGCCCGTCGGCGACGTGGTCATTCCCAGGTTAACGTTAGATATGGACTGGGAGAAACCATCATCGGAATATGATGTGGGGATAGTCATATTATATATGAATTTGGAGCCGTTCGGCAATCCCAGCATGCTCAGTTTGCTGACGTGGACGGTCGTAGTCTCAATGACATTTAGGCTGGTCGTCGTGGTCCCATCGTAAAGATATGTTTCGGCTTTTGCGCTTTCCGTTATCGATAAAAACGTCGGCGCCATCAGGCTTGCAAGGATGATGAGAGTAAAAATTGTTCGGAAGATCGGACGGATAGGCAATACTGGCACCGGTAGTTTCAACATGGTCCGCCCACTTCATACTTATTCTTTATAATGTGCCATGACGGTCTCGATGGTATCGGCGACTTCTTCGGGCAGCGTCCGGCCCTGGCCATGGACACTGGCGATCTGGAGCTTGAGCTCTCCGTTGAGTTTAGCCCTCACGAGGAAAACGTCGTCTATCAGGGACATCTTATCAAAATTCTTATCGATATAGGTGTACCTCACGGTCACCCGGAAGTCGATCGAGCCCTTGGCGGGTATCGTGGGCAATACTGCCGCCGTATTTTTCTCGTTCAATGGCAGGAAATCCATCCGGTTATCGGAGATGTCGACAATGATGTCCCTGCGGGCCTTGACCTCGTCCGGGTGCCTTTTCACGTTAGGGCCCGAGGTCTCGAACTCCATTTTGCCGCCTTTACCGTACATGCTCGCCATGACCTTTACCAGATACTTGAGGTCGCCGCTATAGCCATAAAGCCGCTCGAAATCGATTTTCTGCGGAAAATGATAATTCACCCTGTCCATCGGAATCCATACTCCTACATATTATTAAGAGGGTAAGGCTTGCTGTCTGATATACTTTACGAATACCGTACGAGAGGTCGAAAAACGATGGCATGCGTATCATTTTTACCGGCGACGCTCTCGTTATCTTTACAGTATAACGCCATGCTTCAAGAACCACTTAATGATATGGCGTTAATAAAAAGAAGAAAAAAGAATATTTCCGTTAAAAACATAAGTTGCTTTCTAGTACTCCCGTGCGGATGTCAGGAATGAGGCATCCATATGATAAATGTCGTAGAGCTAATAGTCGAAAACGAGTTCATGGACGTCAACCAGCTGAAGTCTACGTACTTACATGGGATCGAAGAATACCTGTATCCGCTTGGCTACAACGTGACGCATGTGGATAAGAGTGAATGGTATAGCTTTGAGCAAAAGATCCTCGTGGACACGAACGCCCCCGAGCCGCTCATCAGCACCGCCATAGACGCTCAAAATAAAAAGCAAAAGGACGCCTTTGGCGTACTTGTCAGCTAAAAAAAATAAAGATCATTATTTTAAAAACGGGCGGAGTGCTAGCCGCCCGTAAAATTTTTACGGCTTATCGTCTTTCAGGATATGCGAAGGCTTATCGATCCCCGCGATCTTTTTAACGTCCTTCGTAGTCTTGGCCGTATCCTCGAGGTCTTGCCGGAGCTGCGACTCGATACTCTGGACTTCGGCCCTGAGCTCGTCGGGGTTCGGGATCTTGCCCAGCACGTCCTCGGGCTTACCCACGATGTGTTCGATATCGGTCATGCTGCCGACTTCGGGCACTTTCTCCTCCGACGCGCCGAGATATCTGGCCGACTGCTCGATGAGCTTCGAGATCTCGAACGGGAATATGATCTTTGTGGCCTGGCCGTTGGCCATCTTCGCCAGCGTGTCCAGCGAAAGCACCGTGAGCGCTTTCTTATCCAGCGGCACCGCGCCCAGCGAGATGAGCCTCAGCGCCTGCGCCTGGCCCTGGGCCTGTAGTATGCTCGATACCCTGGTACCCTCGGCTTCCAGTATTTTAGATTGCCTGGAGCCTTCCGCCTTCAGGATCGCGGACTGTTTAGCGCCTTCCGCTTCTAATATCGCAGAACGCTTGTTACCGTCGGCCAATAATATCGCGGCCCTTCTGCGCCTTTCCGCCGACGTCTGCTCTTCCATGGCCGCCTTGACCGGGCCGACCGGGTCGACCTCACGTATTTCGACGGCCTCCACACGGACACCCCACGCATCGGTGGCCTTATCCAGTATGTCCCTGAGCTTGCTGTTGATCAGGTCCCGGTTATACAGGACCTCGTCGAGCTCCATGTCGCCGATGACGCTCCTTAACGTGGTCTGTGCCAGGGCAATGGTCGCCATACGGTAATTGGTGACCTCGAAGTAGGCTTTCTGCGGGTCGACGATCTTGATATAAATAACGGCGTCCACGTTGGTGGGCGAGTTATCCTTGGTGATGACCTCCTGCTTGGGTATTTCCAGTACCTGCGTACGCAAGTCCAATTTTATGACGTTGCTGACCAGCGGGAACACCCAGTTAAAGCCCGGGTTCAGGCGTCCCCTATACTGGCCGAGCAGGATCCACAGGCCCTGCTGATAGGGCTGTATGATGCGGACGCCCGATGCCAGTATGAGGATAATGATGCCTATGATGAACAATAACAATAGCCCGAGTAATATTTCGGACCCGACATCTACCTGTTGCAATAGCATTAATAGCATATTTACACCTTCTTAACGAATAAGTGCACGCCGGATACCTTGACCACGGTGACTTTTTCGCACGCGCCGATGCACTCGTCGGACGTGGCGCTCCATATCTGTGATTCGATCTTGACCTTCCCGTCGATGGACTCCGGCCCGACCTGTTCGATGACCTCGCCGGTCTTTCCCACCAGCGAATCCATGCCGATGGTAAACGGCATGTGCGTCGGGGCCAGCCGCTTATAAAATGTAATGGTCAGAGCGCTCACTACTATAGTGATCAAGGCGAAGAGCACGAAGCTCCACGGGTACGACAGCAAGTCCGGGATCAGTATCACTAATATCCCGATGATGACCAGGATCGTGCCCGGCACGACCATGAAGAACCCGGGGATGGCGATCTCGACGAGGAGGAACACCACCCCTATGAATACTAATATCCAGCCCAGATCCATGATAATCAAGCTATTATAGTGCGTCTCGGTATATTTAGTTTCTTGGTATTATTTTTTAAACAGATTGTCCAGCAGCGAGACCCGGACATTGCACGTATTCACAAAAGAGCAACTTTCACACAATTTTCCACGGGAAGCCTCGGGCATCCTTCCTCCCATTATATCCAGCACACGATTCCTCGCATATAGCGCCTTTCTTTTGTCCTCATAGCGGATATCCGCCGTTCGCAGGCACCACCCGGGTAAATATTCGACTCCCCCGCCGGCACAGTCGATCGAATACTTTTCCGCTAAAAGCATGGCATAGGCGGCTAGTTTGACGCGGTCCGAAGAAAAAATGCCGGTGGGCGGGGGTAAGGAAGTTGAAATAAGGATGGGCGTTAATCCTTGGCCCAGGTCGACGACCTTGTCGACCATCCCGGACATTCGCATCTTATCGGAGTAAACGGCAATACCGGTCAGGGAAGGCCCCAGGATGCGCGTCATCTGCGACAGGCCCCTCCGCTCATTTTCGCCCAATACTCCTGAAATGATCGCACCGGCCCTGGACCGTATTTCGTCCCCGGCTTTATCGATGGAGCCTCGGTGTGATTCGCCATAAATGCAGAGTGCATCCGCACATGCTGCGTTGATCTCATCGCCGATGGCTGCTTCAGGCTGTCCGGAAGAGATCACCCGGGCTAAAGAATAGGAGACGGATTTGAAGACCGTTGACCGGACTTCCCGGTCGGTTAAGCCCTCCTGGCGCCCATTCCTGAAGTAGGCCAGCCTGGGGCAGATCAGATAAGAAGCGATGCTTGATACGCTGACATACTTAATTGCGTTATTTTGCATATTAAGCAATTGTATCCATAGCCTTAAAAATGTTATCAATGAAAAAAAAATTTAAGGCGTTATCCTTTTCTTTACCAAACAATTGCCGCAGCCATCGCGCTCCTGGCAAAAAACATTCTCATTATAAATGCACCAGTTCCCGAAGTGCCCCTCGAGATCGGCGCGCCTGGTTATCAACGCCGTGTAATTAGCTTGAAAATTATATGCAAGGCCTTTATTAGCCATGTGATCCTTATTCATATAATAATAAAATTATTTAAATTGTTTTTATACATAATCGCTATGTAAAACGTGAAAATGGGCTAAATAGGCTATATATCATGTATAATGCCCCTGTTTTTCCGGTCTTTCATCTATTCCAGGATCGATTACAACGGTAGGCCTTAGTCGCAATCGCCAGGCTCGAGCTGTATGACGTAACCGTCGGGGTCCTCGATGTATACGAACCTGCCTTCGCCCCTGGCCGGGTTTGGATGTACCTTAATATTGTTCCTTTTAATGTATTCCATCGCCCGGTCGAAATTATCGTCATCGATCCTGAAGCCGAAGTGCATATGTGTCAGCCCGCCTGCCTTGAGGTCTACCTTTCCGTCTGCCTTGAACAGGAAAAGGCTATCGTGTCCCCCAGGGGTTTGCAGATGAACGTATTTGCCGGTACTGCCGACAATGTCCATGTCGAACATATCCCGATAAAATTTTGTAGACCGGCCCACGTCGGTCACGTCGATGGCAATGTGGCAGAGACCCCTGGTCTTGACTTTTTCTCTCGTTGTCGTAGCATGCAAAATATAGCCCGGGTCAGACTTTAGCATGTAAAGTAAAAAAAGTTCTTCGCGTAAAACCTACTATGTATATTAGTTAATACATCCAGTATTATTCTATCAGATGAGAGAAATGAGGGATTTGGATGATACCCGAACCTGTGTTAGATCATATCAAAGAAAAGGAAGAACAACACATCAATGAGCTCATCGAGTTTATAACCATACCGAGCATCAGTACGCTGCCGGCGTATGCCAGAGAGATCAATAATGCGGCCCACTGGCTCCTTAAGAGAGCAAAGCGGATGGGTTTTAAGGGCAGGCTATACGAGACCGCCGGCCACCCGGTGGTCTATGCGGAGCTTTGTCCGCATAAGGATGCCCCGACGCTTTTAATTTATGGCCATTACGACGTCCAGCCGCCCGACCCGCTGGACCAGTGGCTTACACCTCCATTTTCACCATGCATCATTGACGGTAAGATCTACGCCCGGGGAGCGACTGATGACAAAGGACAATTGTACACGTATTTTAATGCCATCGATTCGATACTCGCCGTCGAAGGCAAGCTGCCGCTGAACGTGAAACTCGTGATCGAGGGCGAAGAGGAGATCGGCAGCCCCAACTTCGCCGCATTCGTGGCGGCCAATAAGGACCTTTTAAAGGCGGACGTAGCGGCCATATCGGACGGCTCTAAGTGGACAGAAGAATTGCCCGCGATCTGCTATGGCCTGCGAGGCCTGGCGTATATGCAGATCGATGTCCATGGTCCTCGCGCCGATACTCATTCCGGCATATACGGCGGCATGCTGGTAAACCCGGCCCAGGCCCTGGCGCAGATATTATTTCAATTGAAGGACGCGAATGGTAAAGTGCTCATCCCGGGCTTCTATGACTGTGTCCAGGACATCGAGCCGTGGGAGCGGAAAGAAATGGCCTCGCTGCCCTTCGACGAGGACGAGGAAAAAGAGCGCATCGGCGTGGAGCTTCTTGTCCCCGAGGCCGGCTATACGGTACAGGAGAGCAGCCGGGCGAGGCCGACCCTGGATATTAACGGCATATTCGGCGGCTTCGAGGGCGAAGGGTCCAAGACTATCATACCCGCCCATGCCGGTGCCAAGGTAAGCATGCGCCTCGTCCCGGCCCAGGAGCCTGGCGAGATCGCGAAGCTCTTCGAGAGCTATGTCCTGTCGCTGGCGCCGCCCGGCGTTAAGGTCAAGGTCACGGACCTCGTCGGCAGCAGGGCCGCCATCGTCCCCCGTGACAGCGAAGCGATGAAGGCCGCGGAAAAAGCCATCGAGTACAGCTTCGGCCGCAAGCCCGTATTCATGCGAGAGGGCGGAAGCATAGGGGCCGTCATCGACATGAAATGCGAGCTGTGCATCGAGGACATATTGATGCTCGGCTGGGGCGATCCGGGTGATAACTTACACTCGCCCAACGAGCACTTCAGCCTGGAGAACTTCCGTAAAGGGACTTTAGCGGCAACGGCGCTCATGTATGAGCTGGCGAGAGTAAAAAAGCCCGTGAAGCCGGCGGTGTAAGAACATACTTCTATTAATATCTATTGAGAATATGATGGAAAATGCTATCTTAAGCCGTCGCTTATCGAGCATCTTATGGATAAGCGCAAGCAAAACAGGCAACAACGAGGTATTCAGACAAATCCGGGCTATCGAATGGACATCAAAGTGACGAATAGGACCCGCCCCAACATTATCGGGACTCTGGTAGAGATCGTCGCCGGGACGGCGGTATTGGTCGTTATCGTGGTCGTACTATTAACGGGTATAGGCGCGGTCATGGTCAATATGAAAATGAGCGGAGGCCTGCCGCAACCGGTCGTCGACTGGTCCCTGGGCTTTTATCATTACTTCTTCGGGTGAGCCGATGACGGCCTTTTTTTATCTTTGACCACCTCGTTTTTTCATTATTGCCGGCACGATATTCCGTGGATCTTTTTTGTTTTTTATGATGCCCACGCGCATGGCGAGGCGGGCCATGGCCCTCTGGTATCTGGGCAAACCGTCGGTATCATCGGCGCTTTCCTGATCTGTTTGGAGTGACCCGGCTTCGACTTCGGGCGTTTCCATCTCCTTCTCCTTATTCTCCGACATAGGCATCAATCCCATTAGTATACATTCATGGCGCTTTTACTCCGTTCAGGAGTGATATCATGATATGAATAATTAATAAGTTTATAATCATCACGTATATAATTGATGGGTGAGAGACTAAATACTCTTAATGATCGAAGCTTAAATAAAAGAAATGAATGCTATGCATGAAAATCGTATCTAATAAGCTATTTTTATCCATTGCCCATAGAAAATTATTAAAGGTTATATATCGCGCTGGACATTGGACTCGAACCGGTGGCCGCCGGATTTCGTCGACCCCTTTGGCAACGTAGTCGCCGCTGCCTTACCAATTTCGGTCAACGTATAGAGCTCACCTTTCTTTGTTACGGCGCCCTTCTCCGTCATATCCTTGAGCCCTTTCTCCAGCAGGAGCTTCGGCATTCTCGTGATCTTTCTCAAGGATTCCAGGGACTCGCTGCCGTTTTTGGCCAGCACATCGACGATCTGCTTTCGTTTAACGTTACCGCTAATAAAGCCGGCGATTTCTTCGATAGTTGCTTCCGCCATTGTTATCACTATTTCATTATATGGCGTTGCGATGCAAAAGGCTTTTCCTCGATCCTAAAAAATAGTATAGTGCTGGGATCCGGATTCGAACCGGAGAACCTCTACAGGAACAGATCTTGAGTCTGTCGCCGTTGACCTGACTTGGCTATCCCAGCGTCAAATGGGCGTACGGGTATTCCACATATAGGTGGCATATAGTATAATAGATTTTCGTTGAAAAAGCTTTTCTTAACGTATATTCAATTATTATTTAATGACATATATAAAATTACTTGACGTGCCCCTGCGGTGCCCCAACTGCGGGGTCACGCGTGTAGCGCTGGGCATGGGCCAGCATACGTCTGTCAGGAGCAGCCTGGACGGGGAACTGCCTACGCTGGCATATAATAATAGGTGCCCTGATTGCGGACTCACGATGGACGTGGACCAGCGACTCAAAGACCGATAGCCGAATTCAAAGAGCTTAGCATTCATTTATAATATTAGTAGTGCCATCTTTAAACTTTTTTAAAGCTTTAACCTACATTAAAAATCAATAAATTGGGCGTAATGTCTGTCCATTAAATCGCTAATATATTAGACGGCGCCGATAGTATCCCATTTTTAGAGGAGGGTAATGAATGAGAACAAAATATCTCGGAACAATGGCAATACTGGCAGTGGCATTAACGGTAATGGCACTTCCGGTATCTGCCGATCTTGTAGCAACGACATTTGGTTTCCCGGTGATCGTACAAAACGGCTCGACCAGCTCGTTCAACCAGGATACCGCTAATGCATCCGACCTCGAAAATATTGCCATCAACTTTCCGGCCTACGCCGACGGCCTCAACCTTGGCCCCATCGCGGCTACGGTAGGTGCCGGCGTCGGGATTGGAAATGGCACGGGCGTAGGGACCGATGGTACTGGCATCGGCGCAGGAAATGGCGGCATCGGCGCGGGCGTCGGTGCAACGGTGACGTCGAATGTTCTGCCATTCGGCCCCGTGAACCTGGCTTTCCCGGATATAAGCCAGACCGTTGACCAGACCCAGGATGTAACGCATACGGACTTCGCCCAGACCAATGAGTATGCAGAGTTCGCATACCCGTTCGATAGTGTCGGCAGTACCTCGCTGCCAGGATTCGGCTTCGGGTTCTAGGAGATGATAGGGTAAGGCTTTACTCATACTACGATCCCTGACTGCAAAAATACCCGCTCGATGAATAAAAACGTTCTATTTTTTTTTAGATATCAAGGCTTCGGAATACGTTATCCCATGTTCTCTAAAATTTATTAAAGCTTTAACGCCTATTGTAAATTGACAAATATGCGCTTATACACGTTTATAAAGTGACTAATATATTAGGCTATGAAATGGATAACCTGTATTAGAGGAGGGTAGATCTATGGTAAAAAGATTGGCTTTGACAGCCCTTATTGCAATGGCCATTATCCTGATGGCCCTGCCTGCATGTGCATCACTGGTACCGATGTCCTGGGGTTTCCCGACGCTGGTGCAGAACAGTTCGCTCACGAACCTTCAATCGGCATTTTCCAATGCGAACGACTTCCAGAGCTCGAACATATCGTTCCCCACGACCGATTCCGGGTTACTCGGGACGTCATTCCCCACGATAACGCAGATCTCGAACCAAAGTAACCTGGCGAGTCAGCTGGCCTTCATGAACCAGAACCAGTATTCGCAGTTCGCGTACCCGTGGCTGAGCATAGGTGGTTCGCCGGTACCGTCAATGGGCTTGCTCTAAAGGATCAACACCTCGATAGATGCCACTGGTGACAGGAAGGCGCCCTCGACTTCCTTCACCTAATATTTTTTAAATTCGGGTCATTCATACCGGAGAAACAGCTTGTCGAACTCCCCGTAGATCCTGCCGAGTTCGGGGTCGTCCTTAGTCTTTATATGGAGGATCATGTGGAAAAAGTCGGGAAATTTAGGCTCACCATTTTCAATATTCAGCTGCCCTTTACTATCCATGTTATCAAAGATTTCTTTTATACGCTTGTCGTACCGGATCAACAGATCTTTTGCATCGTCCATATTTTCATCGGGTAAATGAAACCCGAGATATTCGATGGACCGGATTAGCCTGCTAATATATTCATCCGACATCGTGGTATTTGATCGGGATATCCGGTTAAAGTCCGGGCTATCGAACAGAATGCGCTTTGCAGCCGCTCGGTAATATTTCTTTATGATCCCGCCTTTGATCTCGTCGCGCACCTGCCGGACCAGCTTATGCTTTTCCAGCTCCTTTAAATGGTAATGAACCGACCCCGGGTTGATATTGAGAGACCGGGCGATGTCCGATATGGACATCTCGCGCTCAGTGACCAATTTCAATATCGCGTTATGCTTTTCACTGAATAAAAGCCTGATGTCCTGCGGGTTTTCGATGATAAGGATATCCTGCAGGGTATCGTCACACATGCCCTTAGCAGACATAAATAACCATTTGCACGCCGTGCACTTAAATTATGTTAAATTTTTTAGACAAGTTAGGGCTTTAAACCACGTTAATAACCAAATAAAATGCCCAAATACTTGTGTAAAAATGGACTAGTATATTAGCCGTCGCCTGTATATACCTAAAAATGGAAGCGAAGCTATGGCTAGTATGAATAATTTATATAAAATGCTTATAAAAATTTTGATGGTAACTGCCATTATCGTTAGCGTTTCAATACCTCTGGCGATATCCCAGGTCCCCACACCTGTGGTTCCCACCCCTGTCCCACATTGTATGATCTATGGCCAGGTTATAGTGAATGGAGTCGGGACTCCCGGCGCAATTGTTACGTGCCCTGGTGCAACCTCATCGTACAATTCGACCAGTGGCGGCTGGTACGTGCTCACCATACCGGCTAATGGGCAGAGCGTAACGGTTTCCGCAACCTACAATGGCCATCCCGGGACTTCAAGTCCGCCTTTTACCGCTACTGCGACTACTAAAGAGCAACGTGAGGATATATCCATAACGATGCCGACCCAGTCAACATCGCCATCGCCCACGCCGGATGCTAATTCGACTGTAACGCCTACGCCCACGACTATGCCCACCCCGACAGCAACTGTATTACCTACCCAGGTGGTTACGACAGCTTCCACTCCCCGGCCGCCGACTGTGGCGCCGACCAATAGTCCTTCCGCATCGGCGGTAGACGAAGCGCAGACCATCATATCTCCGACGCCATTACCCACAATAACGCCAACGGAAATGCCTTCTCAGGTGCCGACTCAACTGCCGACCCCGACACCGGGCTTTGCGATACTGATCGCCATGTGTTGCCTGATCGGAGCGGCATATCTGACAGGAAGAAAGAAATAGAAAATTAAATTAAAAAAAATATTTTCGTTTTTTCTTTACAATTATCCCCAGGGCAGTGCAACCTGAACGTCATTGATCTGGGCCTGATTGGCGATCTGCTTCGCGAAGTGCGTCGTCGTTATGCCCTGTTCGGCAAGCGGCACTCCCCAGTTCGCACCGTTAAAGCCCGCGCCCTGCGTCGCATCCACGCTAACGCCCAGGTTATAACCAAGATCACCCTGGGTAACGGCGCCGACGCCGCCATAGCCATAGGGATATCCGGCAAGCGCGTTGAGGTCATAATTTACGCCCCAGTTGACCGTAACGTCCAGCCCGGCCAGCCCGAAGGCGGAATTGCCGATCGGGATATCCTTGCCGATGTCAAAATTGATCGTGTGGTCGAATTGCTTATCGAGATTAATGCCAGCGCCGATAAATGCGTTGCAGGCTGAAGAAGCTAACAGCAAACCTGCCACGATCGACACTGAAAATATCAGTGCTCTCGTCTTATCCATATTAACCCTCCCCTAAACACTAAATACAGTTTACGCCAGCTAATATATTACTGAAATTATAAACAGATAATAGGCTATATAATTCGATTTTTTAATATGCGATAAAGCTTTAAGGAAATTTAAAAACAAAAAAAGGAGGTATCAGGCCCGACTTTCATCCGTACTTTTGGAAGAGTTTTTCGAACTCTGCGTAGATCCTGCATAGCTCGGGGTCTTCCTTCGCCTTTATGTTGAGTATGAGGTGATACGTGTTGCGAAGAACGAATCCGTCGCTCTCGACATTTTCCAGCCCCGTGCTCTGCATATCGACCAGGAGGCCCTTCAACCGCTTATCGTACCTGAACAACAAGTCCCTGGCATCTTCACTATTTTCAGGAGGTAAGTGATAGCCCAGATACTCGATGGACTTGATGAGCCGGTCGATATATTCCTGGTCATGTTTAGGATCCAGCGAATCCCGCATATCGAAGTTCGGGCTTTCCATGAGAATACGCTTAGCGACTGCACGATAATACTTTTTGACTATACCGCCTTTGATCTCCTCCCGTACCTGCCGTACCAGCCCGTGCTTTTCCAGCTCTTTTAAGTGATAATACACTGAGCCGGGGTTCATGTTTAAAGACCTGGCAATGTCCGAGATGGACATCTCCTGCTCCGTGACCTGCTTCAGTATCATGTTGTGTTTTTCGCTGAAGATCAGCTTAATGTCCTGGAGCTTTTCCACGACCAGGATGTCTTTTATGGTATCGTCGGGCTGTTTCTTAGTAGGCACAAGGAAATAATCGGCGGGGTGCATATAAATCATTTCTCGCCATACCGTCCAACTGTCCTACGTTCGCTTGTATATTAAGAGAATTTAAAGGTCAGGCCTGCCACATATGGCGAAAGATCGGCCGGCCATTATAAGCATAATATTATTATATTAATCATTATTATATAATACCTTGAGGAGTAAAATAATCCTCAGGAGTTTAAGCATGGTTAAAGAGTTAAAAAAGTGGCCCCCGGTCATTGTAGCCTTTATGCTGCTCATGTTAGCCGGAATGGCCATGATGCCCACGTCCGCTTTGATACCGACGCCGGTGCTGCCGATACAGCCAGTGCCGCCGGTACCCGTACCGCCGGTTTATACGGAAAGCAGCAATGGTAAAACCGTTAGCCTGCAGGCTGGCACTATATTTTACATTAAGCTGCCTTCGAATCCCTCAACAGGATATGAATGGAAGCTATCGGTCTCCTCGGGCCTTAAAATCCTGAGTAAAAAGTATATCCAGAGCACAGCGCCTAAGGGCGTCGTCGGTGCGGGAGGATATGAGCTATGGGAGATACAGACCATAAAGCCGGGAGCTAACTGGGTAAAAGCATGCTATTCCCGCCCATGGGAAAAAGTGGCGCCCATCAAGACGTTCCTGCTCAATGTAAAAGTGTTGCCGCCCGTGGCGACTCCGCTGGCTATCTAAAACTTTCCGGGAAATTATCGGTACTATTTTCTTTTTTTATGATGCCCTACGATTTTAGATAAATTTTGATAACTTATACTGGGTGTGCCTGTGGAGTGGATGGAATCAGTTTTTTAAACCACAGGGACACAGAGCGGCAGAGTACGCACAGAGACTTTTTTAAATGTGAGATCACAGAGAAATCAGAGACGTTGTTCGGTTTCAGAGCGCACCGAGGATATAGAGTCGCCGAGGAATAAATGGTTGAGACCAGAAGGAAGTTAATTCTATCGTCGTATCCAGTAGTTTTATTTTGCTACATCATCGACTGTCGTTGTTTTCACTTTTCGCTATTTTGTTCGGTTTCAAACACGAAGACATGAAAAATTTTTTTAGAGTTTTTAACACTAAAACATGAAAGCACTGCAACACGATCAAGTCATGAAACCATGAAAACCCCATTAAGCGAAATAAGCCACAAAAGCACAGCTTCAAGACACGAACGAACGACGTAAAACACGAAGTACCACTAAATTAAGACAAAAAGTAAACGCTATACCTGGTATCCTATCGTTACTATCCTACTCCGATCACCTATAAAATAAGCCATTACTCATCATCGCTATCACACCCGTCCTCTTTTTGTCTTAGTTTTGTGACACTTCGTGGTTTAAGTCGTTCGTTAGTGGTTCTGTTAACTCTGCGAGGGATAAGGGGGTATTTTAAAACCTGTAAAGTTTCGAGGGATGAAATATTTTATTAAGCATTTTAAAAATCGTATTGCTTTAAACTTTATAATATAAAAATATAATTTAATATTATAATTATACCACAAGCTTTTAATGTATAAATGATTATAATATTTAAATTAAATAATGGGGTTGTTTTGTATGGGTTTACTAAATCGATTAAAGGTCGTATTAAAGGGAAAAGAGACCTCACCAAAACAAGCAGAGACCTCACCAAAACAACCGGTTCATGCTCGATGCTATCATAAGGATTGCCAAGGAAAGAAAGATCCTCAGGGGAATCCATCGGAACAGAATTTCATGGTTAACGCCGATCTGCTCGAACCGGAAATTGTTTACTGTAATTATTGTGGAGAACCGATAAAAATATATAAGTCCTCGAATGGCGATTCGGCCTTTTGCACGCCTTCGAAAGACGAGATGGACTGGATATCTTTTATCCAAAAGCAGATGAGAAATACTTCTGACTCGATAAGAGATCTTGCAAAATATTTTATATCCATTGATATATTATTAATTACCACTTATACCGCTGCATTGACATTTTTCAATGCCCCCTCCAATATTCCGCCAGGGTGGTTTTATTGGCTCTATATTATACTATTGGCGATACCGATCGGAATTTGGCTAATCAGTATATGTATATCTATTTATGTATTTGATGGCGGGAAATTGCAAATAAATACAAGTGAGCCAAATGATATTAAGAAAAAAGTTTCGACATATAACATTGGTAAATATGCGTTCTTACAATATAGTTTGTATTGTCTTGCATTTGGCATATTTGCCGCTATTTTGTTATTATATTTGGGGATTACCCCTCATCCCACGATGGTACAGTTTGTAGTATCGAATAATGGGTCTGCAATAATGGAAAACCTATCGATTCCAATGGTTAACAATACGTATGAAACAGTACCTGTCGAACTTCTTGAAACGACGAATAGTTCCTACTTATTAAAATTGAGTAATGGGCAAATAGAGTCATTTGTTAATAGCCCTGGAATTATTAATGGGATAATTTACGATAATAATTCTATATAAAATTAGGGGTTTTAAATCCCTCTATTTTTATAGCTTGCTCCCCATTATTCATAATGTAGCCATAACTAATAGCTTACTTAATGTGTGGCATATTTGCACCAACAGATTAATTAGAAATTAATTATACCATAATAAATAATAAAATCTTCTATCCCTCGATTTTTGACAGTCAATTCATTCATACCTTATCCCTCGCAGAGTTAACAGAACCGCCGGGCAATAATTATTTATCCAAGCCGCTACTCATAAAGTAAAGTTGATATTAATCAATTTTACTTAATTAACGGTGTACAAATGGAGAAAAAGACGTTCAGGTGGGCGATAACTCTGACGATATTGACGGTCACCCTTATCGTGGTGGCCGTCGTCGCCACGGCCGTCGGCCCGGCTAACATCGGTGTCGATAAAGTGGCGCTCATCATCCTATCGAACATTATCTCCAATATACCGGTCCTCTCCCATTATGTCCACATCGCCCAGACCTGGACGAATACCCAGGCGAACATCATCATGCTCGTCCGGCTGCCCCGTGTCTTACTCGGCCTGCTCGTCGGGGCAACGCTGGCCATGGCGGGCGTCACAGCGCAGGCGATCTTTAAAAACCCGATGGCCGACCCCTATATCCTGGGGGTATCCTCGGGAGCGGCGGTGGGCGCCGCCCTGGTCATCGTCTTCGGGCTCGGCGGCATCGGGCTAAGCCTTTCGCTGGGCAGTATGTCCATAAGCTTCGGGGCCATACAGCTCGGGGCCCTCATCGGGGGGATGCTCGCCACGTTCCTGGTCTTTAACATCGCCCGGACCGGGAATAAGATACCGGTCGAGACGCTGATCCTCTCGGGCATCGCCGTCTCGGCGTTCTTCTCGGCGATCACGTCATTCCTGATGTATATTTCCGGGCACAACCTGACCCAGATCGTATACTGGATCATGGGCGCCCTCTGGAATAGCAACTGGAACTCCGTCATGATCATGATACCCACGACGGTCCTGGGCGGCATCATCATTTTCTCATTCTCACGGGACCTGAACATGCTCCTGCTCGGGGACGAAGCGGCCTCGAATTTAGGCACGAACACCGCGGTCATCAAGATCGGCATGCTGGCGCTGACCTCGCTCATCGCCGCCATCGCCGTCTCCGTAAGCGGCATCATCGGCTTCGTCGGCCTATTCATACCCCATATCATGCGCCTGATAGTGGGCCCCGACCACAGGATACTGGTGCCGTCCTCCATACTGGCGGGAGCGATCTTTTTAGCCCTGGCCGATACGTTTTCCCGGATGATCATCCAGCCCACAGAGATCCCGGTGGGCATTATCACGGCGCTCGTGGGCGCGCCGTTTTTCGTGTACCTCCTGATGAGAAAGAAAAAGAGCGTGGCTTAAATCATGCTGAACATCAACCAGATCTCATTCCAGTATGGATCGGTAAAGGTCCTGGAGAACGTGACCTTTAACGTGGAAAAGGGCGAGTGCATCGGCATTATCGGCCCCAACGGCTCTGGCAAGTCCACGCTACTCAAGACGCTCAGCAAGATACTGAAGCCTTCCTCGGGGAAAGTCGTCCTCTGCGGTAAAGAGCTGGAAAAGTATTCCGCGAAGGAATTAGCCAGGAACGTGGCCGTCGTGCCCCAGGACACGACCATCGACTTCGATTTCACCTGCCTCGAGGTCGTCCTCATGGGCCGGAACCCGCACATGCGCCGCTTTGAGCTGGAAGGCAGGAAAGACATGGACATCGCCCGGGAGTCTATGGTGTTGACCAACACCTGGCATCTCCGGGAGAGGCCGCTGACGGAGATCAGCGGCGGCGAGAGGCAGCGGGTCATCATCGCCCGGGCGCTGGCGCAGGAGCCGTCCGTCCTGCTGCTGGACGAGCCCGTATCGCACCTGGACATCAACCACCAGATCGAGATACTGGACCTGGTGGAGAAGCTAAAAAAAGACCGGGGGCTCGTGATCATCTCAGTTCTTCACGACCTCAACCTGGCGGCGAGATACTGTGACCGCATGATACTGCTGGCCGATAACAAAATACTCGTCGCGGGCGGGCCCGACCAGGTGCTCACCCGGGAGCATATACGGCAGGCCTTCCACGCGAACGTGCTGGTGCGAAAGCACCCGCTGACCGGCTTTTTATATATAACGCTATTAAATTCTATGGACTCTCCGGCACATTCGACGGGAAAAACGATCCACGTCGTCTGCGGCGCCGGCACGGGCACACAGCTAATGTACCTGTTGCTCTCCAGGGGATATCAGGTGACAGCGGGTGTGCTGAACGTGCTGGACACGGATTATGAAACGGCCACACAATTGAGCGTCAATACGATCAATGAGGCCCCATTCTCGCCCATTACGCCCGAGTCCTATGCCCAGAACGTCGAAATGATGAAGAAGGCGGACGCGATCGTCGTATCGGACGTCCCTCTCGGGTGGGGTAACATAAAAAACCTGGAAGCCGTCCTGGAGGTCTCGGGCTCTAAGCCCGTCGCGCTCATCGATAAAGCGTCCGAGGAGCGGGACTTTACCGGCGGTGAAGCGTCGAAATTGCTCATTAAGCTAAAAACTTCGGGTGCCCTCCTTTCTAAGAACGCGGAAGAGCTCGTGGAAAGCCTCGGTCGCCTGTGGTAAAATAACGGCCCGGGAGTTAGCGTCCTATCTTTTTTTGCCTTCCTCGATGAGCTTTTTGACTGTTTGGCCGCCCTTATGTCCGCCCTTTTCCCCACCCTTATGGCCGATCTGCTCATAGAACTCATGGCCATGGGTCTTCGCGGTCGTTTCGCCGCCTTTTCGGCCAGCTTCCTCGACGGTCATATCTCGCTTTTTTTCACGTTTTTTCTCGTCCATCGGTAAAAATCACCTGCCTATTTTTTCTCGGCTGCAGCCCCCTTCGCGATGAGCTCTTTTACCTTCTGGCCGCCTTTATGGCCGATCTTAGAGTAGAAGGCGGGGCCATATTTTTCCTTTACCTTTTCTCCGCCCTTGTGGCCGCCCATACGTCCGGCCTCACCCACGGTCAGATCACCTTTTCCAGCTACCATCGAAATCACCCGTTTAGGGACATAACGAATATGGTGATAATCTTGACGAATATTGTGGGCGTTGAGCCGCGGAGATGCGCCGGGTTTTTAACGCCAGAGCATATTTTAGTATAGTGATCATCATGATACGGATAGGGATCGCCGGGATACCCCACCGTGCGAAGGGAAAAGGCACCGAAGCAGGGATCAGGTGCTTGTGCAGCTTAGGGCTCGATGCCATGGAAGTCCAGTTCGGGAGGAACATCTATATGACCCCCGATAGCGCCAGAAAAAGCGCTGCGGTCGCCGGCGAATGCGGGCTCGCCCTTTCCATCCACGCCCCGTATTATATCAACCTGACCAGCAAGAACACGGCCACCCGGGAAAAGAGCAAAGAATGGATCATCCGGTCCTTAAGGATCGCACGGGACCTGGAAGCGAAGATCGTCGTATTCCATCCCGCCCGGGAGCGGGAGCAGGGGATCCTCAGGGAAAACCTGCTCGAGCTGAGCGACATGAGAAAAAAGGAAGGGATAAAGGCGCTCATGGGCCTGGAGACGACGGGCGACGCTCCGGAGCTGGGGAGCGTCGAGGACTATCTGGATATATTGAAAACAGTCCCGGGCACTGACATAGTCATAGATTTCAGCCATCTCCATGCCCGGACGAATGGCTCTATCAGAAATAAGGCCGACTATGAGGCGATCTTCAAGACATTAAAGCCCGTAAAGGCCAACCACTTCCACGTCCATTTTTCCAATGTCGAATACAAGAACGGCCGCGAGGTCAGGCATCTTCCGTTAGGCGACCAGCCCCCGTTCGAGCCGTTGGCCCGGATCCTAAAAGAAAGAAAGCTCGATGCTACGATTATATGCGAGTCGCCGCTCCTGGAAGAGGATGCGCTGAAAATGAAAAAGATACTGGAAAGCATTTAGCAGTTTTATTCGAAATGCCGTTACGGCAATGTACTGATAAATTTAAATAGAAACATGCTCTTTTTACAGCTATATAGGGGCTATGGGATTGATCGATGTCAGCATACTCTTTGAGCTATTTCTGATGCTGCTCTTCGGGAAGATACTGGGTGACATCGTACACCGGCTGGGCTTCTCGCCACTTATAGGCCAGATTATCGCCGGCATTCTCCTGGGCCCCATGATCCTGCAGGGAGTCGCTCTTTCCCCGAGCCTCGACGAGCTTTCTAACCTGGGCATTATTTTCATGATGTTCCTCATGGGGCTCTCGGTCGACTTCGAGAAGGTCATGAGCGAGAACGTTTACAAGGCTTCCCTGATATCCATCTGCGGCGGTATGCTGACTTTCTTCGCTGCAACGACCATTACGACGCTCCTGGGGTTCGAGCTGAATACGGCCCTGCTGGTGGGCATATCATTCATTTCCACGTCCACGGCCATCGGCTTCATGGTGCTAATGGACATCGGCGATGATTACAGCAAGGTTTTCAAGACGGTCATGGCCGTGGGCACGACAGACGACATCCTGGCCATCCTGGCGCTGGCCATATTTATCGCCTATATAAACCCCAACGGTACCGGTGTCGACCTGCGGAGCGTGGTTAATTTATTCCTGCTATTGCTGGGTTTCATCATCTTCATCCTCTGGTTCGGTCGGTCCTTTTCGGAAAAGCTCATCAGCATGACCGTCAACTCCTCGGACGAGCAGTCCGTCATATCGGTATCGCTCATCATCCTGTTCCTGGTGGCCTATTTGAGCGATAACATCATGGGCGCGGCGGTCACCGGCGCATTCCTGGCCGGCACCATTCTGGCGAGGTCGCAGTTCTCCCATAAGATCATTACGCCGAAGATCCAGGCCATCAGCGAAGGCTTCTTCGTCCCCATATTTTTCGTCTACACGGGCGTACGCATTAATTTTTTACAGATGGTCAACTCCGTGCCCCTCAACTTGATGGGCATTAATATTCCCATCGATGTATTCCTGTTTCTGGGGCTGGTGATGGTCGTCATGACCTGTAAGTACGTGGCCACCTATGCGGCCACATTGATCCTGGGAGGCTACCGGGCGAGCGAGATCAATAAAATAAGCCTGGCTATGATGCCCATGGGTGAATATACCCTGGTCATCGGCCAGATAGGCCTGGTCTCATACGGCCTTTTGCTGGCGGGCATGACATCGGTATACTCGGTGATGGCCCTTGTGGTACTCGTGACGTCCATCTTAACGCCGATATTGCTCCGGACTGCCTATGAGCACTAGTAAAATATTAAGGTTGGGAAATGTTTTTCAGACAGGTATTTCTACAAGCGCTATACGTCGCCATACTTTCGGAAATCTGGTTTTTTTGATCACCTCAATTTCGATCAGGCCGGATTATTTCTTTTCCTTCATGGCGGCCTTTCCGCGCGCAATGAGTTCCTTGACCTTCTGCCCGCCTTTTCTGCCGATCTCCTCGTAGAAACCTTCGCCATAGCGCTGCTTGGTCGTGGTCCCACCTTTCTTGCCGCCGATCTTTCCGCCTTTCTTGCCTATTTCCTCATAAAAACCTTCGCCATAACGTTCTTTCGTGGTGGAGCCGCCCTTGTGCCCAGCCTCACGTACTGTCATTTCTGCCTTTTTCTCTGCCATCAAAACACCCCACTCTATGCCATATATCCCTAAAATGTAATTCTTTTTTAATCTTACTCGGTTATTACCCAAAAAACACCCATGTTTTAACTAGAAATTATCCTAATTTTGAAAACGATGCCATAAGATATGCCATTCCGAAGGCTTATTGGAAAAAGGGTTTGCGTACTAGTAATTTGTATTTTTGGTAAACCGGTTTTTACATGACCCGCCGTTTTACAAGCCCTATATACAAAAACTATTCTAATATAAAGAAGTGCCAGCATTATTTTATAGGGCGATAATTTATCAAATAATACGAATAGTGGATTATCGATAGGTAATACGAATATGAAATTCGAATAAATTATCAAGATAAATGATATTGTAGACATTATTATTATGCTCTCACCAATGACAAACCCTTAAACGCACGTGAATGAGATACTTATTATCGTTATAATAAATTGATTTATTTGAGATAATACGTATGAATTAGTAATACTATATTGAAAAAACGTAATCATGGATAATACTTATCAACACATTTTTATAACAAAAAGTGCTTATATAGTAAAGGTGGTATCTTGCACATTCCCGACACGGTTATCGGGCCTCTCACATATATTCCGCTCTATGTTGTCATGATATTTATCTGGCTTTACGCAGGATACCGACTGAAAAAGACATTGAGATCCAAACAAGTCCCGATGATGGCGATGCTGGCGGCCTTCTCCTTCGTGATCATGATGATCAACCTGCCCGTGGTCATGGGGACCAGTGGACATGCCACCGGAGGCGCCATCATGGGCATCATACTGGGCCCGTGGGCGGCCGTTATCGCCATGACCGTTACCCTGATCATACAGGCGCTGCTGTTCGGTGACGGGGGCCTGACGACCCTGGGCGCCAACAGCTTCAACATGGCGTTCATCATACCGTTCAGCGCGTATATTATCTATCGTATCATGAGCGGCCGGTCGCCGGTCACCTCGAAAAGACGCCTGGTAGCAGCCGTCATCGCAGGATATTTTTCTTTAGTATTGGCTTCGGCATGTTGTGGCTTCGAATTAGGCATACAGCCGGTATTGTATCCAGCTTCCCAGGGCTATACGTACATACAATTCCCGCTGAGCGTCACCATGCCCGTCATGGTCGGCTCCCATTTATTTTTCGGCATCATCGAAGCCCTGGCTACGGGCCTGATCTTCGCTTATCTGCAAGTAAACGATCCTACGCTGCTGGAGGGAAAGAAGGCCTGGCTGCATCGGGAAACTAATCCGTCGAAGGGCCTGCTGGCTAATAAAATGTTCAGGACTTTGCTCCTGATCCTGGGAGTCCTGATCATATTGACGCCGATCGGCCTCTATCTGGGCGGCGAGACTTTCGGTGAAAATGCCTCGTCTACGCTGTGGAACGCGCCCCTGGCCGATTACGGCATTCCCGGCGTATCCACGACCATGGGCACTGTGTTAGGATACGTTGCCTCCGCGATAGTCGGCGTGGTGGTCTGCGGGGGCGTATTATACCTGCTAGGAAGGCTTGCGGCAAGAAACGATCATGATAATTTACCGCTCAAGCAGGGAAAAAATGTCGGATCTGAGGCTAATAAGGGTACGGCCATGAACGTTACCGGGGACATGATTATTCCCGAATGGATGAGAGCGTCGGATGCAGGACCGGGCCCAAGCAATATGATCCCTAAAAAAAGAAAAAACCATATCCAGAATACATTAAGCGGCATTTTAAACTTCTTCGAGGACAGCGTCACCTCGGAGAGCTATACACTGCGAAACGGTATCCTGCAGAGCCTGGACCCGAGAGTGAAGCTGGTCTCGATCCTGGCGCTCATCCTGGCGATCAGCATGACGATGGACTGGAAATTACTCGTCACCGTTTACCTGCTGGTACTGGTTTTCGCCTACCTGAGCAGGATCGAGATCGGGTTCTTTATCAAGCGGGTCTGGCTTTTCATACCCATATTTGCCGGCATTATCGCCCTGCCCATGCTCTTTAACGTCTTTTACCCGGGCGACAGCCTGGTTACGCTGGCCACGCCAGGCCCCGGCGCCTGGCTCGGGCCTTTCCGGCTTCCCGAGACTATATCGATAACCGCCCAGGGGATCGCGGCCGCGCTCATTTTTACTCTGCGGGTCGCCACGGGCGTTTCGGCTACCGTCCTCCTGGTCCTTACCACGCCACGGGAAAAGCTATTCAAGTCCCTGCGATCGGTGGGCGTACCCAGGGTCTACGTGCTCACTCTCGACATGTGCTATCGCTACATTTTCATGTTCACGGACCTGGTCAGGGCTTTTTATACGGCTAAAAAGAGCAGGACGATAAAGAGAATGTCCTTGCTGGAGGAGCAAAAATGGGTAGGCGGCCGCATCGGCTATACGCTGGTAAAATCGCTGGACATGGGCGAAAAAGTACATGGGGCGATGGTCTCCCGGGGCTATACCGGTGACGTCAAGATCCTGGAAGATTTCCGGCTGAAGCCCCGGGACTATGCTGCGGCCGTGAGCGTACTGGCCTTTAGCGCCATACTGATACTGGCATCCCGGCACATTATTATGATCTAGGTGGTTAACATGCAGACTGCATTCGACTTGCGCAACGTATCTTATACGTATCTCGGGAAATTCCCGGCCTTAAAGGACGTTACCCTTAAGATAAACGAGGGCGAGAACGTGGCCATCATGGGTGCCAATGGCAGCGGTAAGTCCACGCTGCTCTCCATCCTGAACGGGCTCGTCTATCCGAACGAAGGCGAGTTCTATGCCTTCGGCAACCTGGTTACCGAGGACGTCTTTGGCAATCTGGAAAATAACGCTGTCAGCCGCTATTTCAGGAAAAAGGTGGGCTTCGTATTCCAGAACCCGGACGTGCAGCTATTTTGCTCGACGGTGTACGATGAGGTCGCCTTCGGGCCTTTACAGCTCGACCTATCCCGGGATGAGGTTAAAAAACGCACCGACGAGGTGATGGAAATGGTGGGCATCGCCGGGCTCCGGGACCGCGCGCCCCATACGCTCAGCGGCGGGGAAAAGAAAAAGGTCTGCCTGGCCTCGGTCCTGTCGATAAATCCGGACGTGCTGCTCCTCGACGAGCCGACGGCCGGCCTGGACCCGAGGAGCCAGCTCTGGCTCATCGAGCTCCTGCAGGAACTAAGTAGGGCTGGCAAGACCGTAATCACGGCCACCCATGACCTGGACATCATCGAACAGATCAGCTCACGGGCGATCGTCTTCGGAGAAGACCATATGCTAAAAGTGGATACGGATTCGCATAAGGTGATGAACGACCTCGAGCTGCTCAAAGCCCATAATTTAATACACCGGCACATGCACCGCCATGGGAATCTGGAGCATCAGCATTTGCACGCCCACGAGAGCGAGCATGTGCATGAACATGGAGAACTGCACGATCATCATGTCCATTAAGAATCTTTTTCGTGTAAAGGTCAAAAGATATTTTATGTCATAAGTAATATTAATTAGTAAATTAGTCTTATGAATGGCAGAGCGTGATACAAATGGAACAGGAACTTATGCGTATCGGCGTATCATTACCGGACAACCTCCTGGGAAGGTTCGACGAGATCATTTCGAAGAGAGGCTATTCCTCGCGGTCCGAAGGTATCCGGGACGCCATCAGGAATTACATTTTAAACTATGAATGGATGAACGAGGTCGAGGGCGACAGGATAGGCATCATATCGCTCCTCTATGACCATGACCAGCGAGGCCTGGTAAACAACATCATCGACATCCAGCACGATAATAGCGACCTCACGCAGTCCTCGGTCCACGTCCACATCGACGATCACAACTGCCTGGAGATACTCACGCTCAGGGGCGACGCCAAGCAGATAAAGACATTCGCAGAAAAGATGATGTCGCTCAAAGGCGTAAAGCACGTCAAGCTCACGACTATTACGCCCGGAGTCGAGCTTTAAAACCCATAAATTTTATCTTAAAGGCTTAAGCCTTTAGGATCGTTCATTTTAAAGGCTTGCCATTGTGATTGTGGTTCTCGTAGGCGACACAACCGGTGCATTCACCCTCGATCTCTTCCTTCGCTTTCGACTCTTTTTTATGGTTTTCATAGACCCGCATAGCCTGAGCCATAACGGCCGTGCTCGACAGGGCGCTGCCGATGAGGATGGCCTCGAAGACCTCTTCGTCCGATATGCCTTTACGCTCGGCGACGCGCAGGTGCATGTTCAGGCAGTGGTCGCACTTTAATGCTGTCGCCACGCCGATGGTGATGAGCTCGACGGTTTTTTCATCCAGGTGATCAGGATGCCTGGTGACCGCATCATCGTATATGATCTTGGGCAGGAGCACGTTGGGCTTGTCGCTCATGGCCTTAAGAATGAAGGGTACCTCGCCGTAATCTTCCTCGATGTCCTTTAGAAGGTCCTTGACTGCTTCATCGGGTTCCTTCCCGAACAGGCTTTTCAGCGTATTTTCGAACTTCAACCTGCATCACGTCCTTTTTGCGGCCGTAGAATTGAATTAGTATGCGTAGCCACTCTATTTATAGATTGTTCAGCCTTTCCGTAACCTGTAATGCGGAAAGCTTTTACTATAGCATGGTTTATATTTTAGCATATGATAAAAAAGTATCTTCCTGCGCTAGTATCGATCCTTTTTTATATAGCCGCTATCCTGGGCATTAACCTGTTAGCCATATTCATATACGGGGCCATCCAGGGCGTCCTAAATAGCACGGATATTTTCCAGGCATCGTCTTTCTTCAGTACGCTGGCGAACGCGTTATTCTGGGAAGGGGGCATAATACTGACATTCGGGGCATTTCTCGAGTTCTTCGTCAAGGCCCGCTCTCCATCCATCGGCAGGAGCATGATGCTTCCGCACGAAGTTTTTTCGAGGATGGGCGCCCTCGAAGCCAAAGACAGGGATGCCGCCCGGATGGAGGAAGAGCACTCCGGCGGTTTGATGTCTATTTTTTTAGGCGCCCTTATAATCATTATTTCAGCTATGTTTGCTATCATTTCTTTGAAATAATCCATATAAAGGCTAAAATACGAAAAAGTATAAGTTTTCAGACTATTGTTTCTAGATTATGTTCGGTCGCTCCCCATATGTTCTAATCCTTGCCCTTCTAATGATGGGCGCGATAATATCGACCGCCATGCCTGTGCTGGCCGACGAGATCTATCCGGTGAACCAGGATTTCCAGATCAAGGACTCTAACATAATTATCCATATCCTCGCCTTGAACGTTACGGACCATTACATGGGAAATATTTACCCCTCCAAGGCCCCCGAAGAAACCTGGTGGGCACACCTGGTCTACCAATACGAGAATACGGGAAATACGATGGAGATCGGGCATATCCAGTATACGCTCATCGATAGCAATGGGGCGCAGTACCAGTTCAACCCCAATGGGGACGAGTACTCCGGGGCCGAAGTGCAGCCGCATTCGAAGTCAGACATCCGGTGGAACGAGATCCCCGTACCCAGGGGCACGTTATTTAAACAGGTCAACGTTTACGAGGGCACGAACCCGAACTTCCGGCTCAATAATGAGACCTATGATCTTCCGGCGCCGATCATGACGTCGTCGACGCCAACGCCGACTGCCGTGCCATCGTCGAGCGCAGCGGCGCCCATAATTAATAGGTTCGGATGCTGTGCGCCATTCTTACCGTTCGTGCTCATCGGCAGCCTTGCGGTCGTCGGTGTTTACGTGAAAGGTAAGGGTATAAAGAAATAAGTGCTTTTATCTTTTTGGTTCTTCTCCAATTGTTAGATAATTATTGTTTCTGAAAAATATTTTAGCCTGGCATGTAAAGGTTGGTTTTTTTATCCTGTGACACATTGTTGGAATCCGTTTTTGAGCCACAGAGACACAGTATAAAAGGTACAAAAATCATTCACGAACTGAAACCATTTATTCATCATGACTAATCAAAAAAGGCAAACTCGACCTAAGTTTTAAAACAAATTTAAAAAAAAGAGTAAACCAACAGTTCTACGTCCAAACTTTGGATAAGAAGCATCATTTTTATATGACAAAACCCGTCTCAGACTTCGGCTTTATCCGTAGCAGGATGAAATTCTTCATCTTCGAAGGCATGACGTCGACGACCTCGCGCATATAGACGCCCTCGTCAAACCGGATATTGAGGATATGGTCCTTATATTCGTCGTAGGGCAGCTTTATCCGGGCACCGTTCAGGTTAAGCGTGACCGGAGTCGGCGAGATGCTATCCTGTATATCGGGTATCTGCTTCTCGATCTCCTGCTTTAGCCGCGGGGGACTGATACTCAAGGGGTCCTTATCGAACTCAGACCGCCTCTCGTCGAGGACTTCGCCGATGGCGTTCACGATCAGGTCCATCTTCTCGGTCTCCTCTTTCTGCCTCAGGCGGTGCATCATCCGGCCCAGGCCGCCCACGTACGCCGTGCAGCCCGGCACTTCCGCGATATTCATCGCAGGGCCGCCCGTGACCACGATGGGCACCTCGATGTCCCGGAACAGCTTGGTCTTTTCCATTATGCAGTCCTTAAAGTTGCCGAGCATGAACAAAGCGGCGTCGTGCTCGTTTATCAGGTCGATCTCATGGGCCGTTAGCTGGGCCACTCGTTTGCCAACGCCCCGGGCCAGCCCGATCATGTTGGTCTTGGAGCCCGAGCGCCTCAGGTATTCGGCTATGTCGCAGGCTAAATGAGGCAAATGCTGGTAGGCCAGCGTCGGGGTGATGACCGCGACTTCGGCGCCCGCCAGCGGGGCCTTGGTCAGCTTTCCCAGTAATTCTTTATTCTTGGCTTCGATGGCCCGGATATCGGCGTTAGGGACTAAAATGACCATGATGACGTCCAGCTGCAGGACGTTCTTTTGTAAAATATAGCCGCCGAGGTCTTCGACTAATTCTTCCATTTCCTCGTGCTTGTACAGCCCGCCAGTCCAGATGTATGGCTCCATATAATTATGCTCCTATCTCTGCTCTCAGGCGTTTACAGATCTCCATCCATTCCGGCTTAATGGGGTCCTCGGATGCGATAAAAGCCAGCATGTGCTCCGTTATATAGTGTTTCCTGACCCGGAACCCTTCCGGCGTAATACGGATCAAGGCGTCGATGACGTTCTTCTTCAGGTCTTCCTGGGGGTCATACACGACAATGGCCGAGACGTCGTCCATCTGCTTCGCGAAGTCGCCCTTGGCGGGCACGATGACCGCCGCCCGGTCTGTTTGTATGATGTTCTCCCGGCCGTATTGCGAGAACAATTTTCCCACTGCTATGGAAGCGTATTCCTCTTCCCTCATGGATACCAGGAGGCCCTCGTTGACATTCGAGATGTCGGCCACGTCGCCCAGCGTCAGCTTTGCCAGGCCCGGCCGGAACAATCCGACAATGATGAATACCGGGGCCTTGGGGTCGACGTAGACCTTGAGGCGGCCGATGGCCCGGACCAGGTTGAGGTCGGTCAAGATGTCCGAGATGACCTCCCGGTATTTTTCCGCGCCTTCCTTATCCTCGGATTCGACGGTGAATACTTCGAGGGGCTCCATTAGCAGGTCATTCATTGGCCGGGCTCTCCTTTATTTTCCCTTAAGCCCGATACCAGCAGCGCCGCGCCTACGGCGCCAATATATTGAGAGTACGGGGGCACGACGATCTCCATCTTCAACAGGTCGCCCATGGCCTTTACCAGGCCGATGTTCAGCGATGAACCGCCCACCATGATGACGGGCTTTTTGACCTCGACTTCCTGGAGCTGCTGCTCGAAGACCTGCTCCGCGACGCTGTAGCAGGCCGCGGCCGCGACGTCTTCCCGGGACTTGCCCAGCGAGAGCGAGTTGATCAGGCTCTGGGTGCCGAACACGATACAGTAGCTGTTCATCATGACGTTCTGGTGGTTGCCCTTGACGGCCAACGCACCCAGGTCGGCGATATCCACGCCCAACCGGTTAGCAGACTGTTCGAGGAACCTCCCCGAGGCGCCCGCGCAGATGCCGCCCATGGTGAAGCTGCCGGGGATGCCGTCCATGACCGATATGGCCTTGTTGTCCATGCCGCCGATATCGATGACCGTTGCAGGGCCCTTCTGGAGGTTCGCCAGGTATACGGCGCCCTTGGAGTTCACCGTTAATTCTTCCTGGATGAGGTCGGCGTTGTAGTGTTTACCGACGAGGAACCGGCCATAGCCCGTGGTGCCCAGGCCATTCAGCTCTTCACGCTTGACATTTGCCATTTCCAGCGCTCTGCTAAAGGCCTCTTCGGCGCTCTTCAGGACGTCTGTGGTCTTTACCCAGCCGGTGCCGATGATCTTGTTATCCCGCATGACCACGGCCTTGGTCGTGCTCGACCCCGAGTCGATGCCAGCCGTAAGACCCACCTGCTCTTCCCTGGCCAGCAGGCTGCGCCGCAGCGCCGTGGTCGATAAGGCTTCTAGTCTCGTTAAAAGCGTCTCATGGGTGGTGCGCTCGGTGAAAGAATAGCTGATGACCGGGATGTGGGCAGTCTCCTGGATGTAGCTGCGCATGGCGTTCCGCACGATGGCGCCTTCGGCGCACCGGAAACAAGAAGTAATGAATACTGCGTCGGCCTTGGTGTTGCCGGAAACAATGCTTTTTGCCCGGGCGATCATCAGCCTCAGGTCGGGGCTGGCCACCTGGAGGCCGAACTTGTCCGCCGTCTCCTTGATGCCGCCGATATCGACTTCCGGGTAGACGATCTGGGCATTGACCTGCAGGGCCGCTTCCTCGATCTCCTTTTCCACGCCGCTGTACTCCGAGCCGCAGGTGAGGTGCGCTATCCGTATCTTCCTCATTTTTTAACCTCCTTCCCCAGCTTATCCAGGAACTCCTTTATGTAGAGGACGAAGTTCTTCGCCTCATTCTCATTCTTCGGGTATTTCAGCTCCAGCACCTGTATGCCTTTTGTCCGGATGACGTATTTTACAAGCTCGTTGGTCCTCGCACAGCCCATGCACCCGAACATGTAGTCGGCGTCCTCGACGATGATGGCCGCCTCCGCCTGCTCTATGAGCGGGTCCATCAGCGACATCCGGCCACGCACGCCGGACGGTATTTCAATGGCCGCGTACTTCAGGCCCTTCTTCGCGTCGTCGGGCGTCATGTTCAGCGGCGGTGAATCAAGCCCCGGGTCCGTGACCTTCTTGCGGATCTCCTTCATGATGACCAGCGGCTCATGCCCGAACCGCTCCACCAGGTCTGACAGGATCAAACTATTAGTGGGATAAATGAAAACCTTCATTGTTTACTATTTCCTCCGTACTTTGCTGATTCCTCATCGATGATCTTCTTGAACTGGTCCACGGGCATGCTCTTTTCCTCCGGCAGCGGGACCGGCTTGCTCCCCCGCTCCACCAGGACCAGGCCTTTGCTGATGTCCGGTAAAAGGTCCAGCTCTTCCTTTAGCTGGTGGAATCCCGGCCTTGGGCCACCGCCCCGGTTGGCCCGGCAGCGCCGCGAGTCGCCAGGCGGGAATCCCCTTTCCTTGATGAATATTTTTGTCGGGTTGATCTTTCGTACTTCGTTGACGATCTTGTCCACGGACTCCCGCTTGCCCGTGACCATGAGCCCGTAGCAGGTCTCCTTGATCGTGGCGTCGCTGGCCACTTTATAAGCGCTGATGGCGATATCCGACGGCAATTCGGTGTCCGATATGACGATCATCTTCGTGATGATCTCCTCTTCAGGCATCTCGCACCTCTATGAAATAGACCATGTCTTTCTCCTTCAGTTTTTTAAGCTTATCGAGGTTTATGATACGGCCGGTAATGTTGGTGGCGGCGTATTTTTCCCCGGTGGGGCCGAACTTGTCGTTATCGCTGAACCTGATGCCCGCCAGGCCGGCCTGCTTCGACGCCAGGTTCGTCATCCCGATCTCCCCGGCCTTGACGACCGAGCCTTCTGCGGGCTTGTTCTCCGGCAGCAGGTCGCCCACGGCCACGGGCTTTCCCCGGAATAGCATCGTCTCCTCATACTTGAAATAGACGGGAAGCGCCCCGACATGGTGCTCTTTGAGCCCGGAGGCCTTCCGGAAGTATTCGCTGGTATTCGGCGCCACATCATCGTAAAGCTTGATCTCTATCAGGTTGCTCCTCGGCACGGCGGTCAGCTTTACCTTGCCCGAGGAGAATATCTCCATGGTCGTCCGTGGGAACTGGTCGACGATGACCGCGTCCTCGCCCTCGTAGCCAGTCTTTTCATACTTGATGCCAGCGGCGTCCAATATTTTGCTCGCCTCGTCAAAGGTATAGCCCATCATGCTCAATCGGAACGGAACGCTCTTGATGGCAATGCGTTGCCCGGGAGAAGCCATCCTGACCAGCTCCAGGCCCTGGTTGACCTGGCCCACGATGGAATGATAAACGTTCGAGGTCATATCCTCCTTGGATATGTAGATACGCCCCCGGCCCTTTCCGCTCGTCCTTACGCTGACGGTCCCCTCGCTCCTGGCCGCCAGGTTTTCGTAGGGGCAGAGCTCGCCGAGCATGGCGTCCGTCGATATGAACGAGCTCGCGACGAAGTCCGCCCGGAAGAAGCCGTTCTTGACCGCCGCATAGAAATGCTCGGCGCCGTCCTTGGCCTTTGGTATCAGCTCGACCTCGACCTGTGTGTAGACCTCCATCCCGTCCTCGACCTTGGTCGAGGTATCGGTCGTCACGAGCTTGTTCTCGAACTTTTCCAGGCTGATGACGGGCTCTATTCCATTGATGACGTCCTCGTTGGTCAAAGCGGCGAGGACGTTACGCCCCGCGACGACTCTCCCCAACACGCCCCCGCCCCTGACGCCGTAGTCGGACGAATGGTTAGCCCGGGTAATGATGAGGTATGTGCTCTTCGCGTCATAGCCACCGGTGCCGAAGCTCACGTCCCAGCGGGAGTACTCCGAATCGCTCTTTCCTGCCTGGACATTCGACGTGATCGGGCCGAACGCGATCGCCTGGCCGGTCATCCATTTAGTTTTTGTCCCGATGAGGCGGCCATAGCTCTCCAGCCATAACGGCTTTAGCGCATCATTGGTCAGCTCGATCTTTAGCTCGCCCTTTGAGGTGAATACCCGGAATTCCGTGGCAACTTCCTTACGCGTCTCTTCCCTGCCGGCCACTATCCCGATGATGGTATTGTCAAAATGCTCATAGCCGGCCTTTGCCAGCGCATCGTCGAGAGTCGAGCCTGTCGGAAGACTAATTTTTTTCTCATTGACCTGGACGGAAATCGACCCATTCTGCTGATCCAATGCGCTCACTTCTACCTTATTTTATCTTTTTTGCATTTTATGGTGATATACTTTCTATGACCAATTTGATACAAAGAAAATCGCGGGCCCGTCGTCCGATAACGGGCATACGGATAAATAGTCAGGGCCCTTTGGCCATTATTTCGCGTTCCTGTTCCGTTACCTTGGCGAGCACCGCATCGACGCTGCCTATATCGATGATCTTGCCCGCCCTCATGAGCATGACCCGGTCGCACACCATGCGCACGAACTCCATGTCGTGCGACACGATCATAAAGGTCTCGCTGATCTCCTCCCTCGAGGACAGTATCGAGTTCGCCACGTCCCTCTTGGTGAACGGGTCCATGGTCCCAGTGGGTTCGTCCAGGACGACCACGCGGGGCTCCCTGATGAGTACTTGCGCCAGGGCAACGCGGTGCCGCTCGCCTTCGGAGAGCTCATGCGGGTATTTGGATAGCACTTCTCTGCTCGTCGTCTCGTTAAAGCCGGCGATCTGCAGCGTGTGAATGGCCTTGCGCTCGGCCAGTTCCGCCGGGAAGTCCAGCCCGATGGCATCGGTGAGATTATCCACCACGGTGCGGTGCGGGTACAGGTCATATTCCTGGTGCAGCAAGCCGATATATTGTTTTGCCCTGCCCCGGGCATAGTAGCCGGGCTCGAGCATGTTTATCCAGTCATCGCCGATCCTGACCTCTACGACGCCGTTCGCGTCCTCGAGGTTGCCCGTGATGATGTTGGCCAGCGAGGTCTTGCCGGCTCCGCTGACCCCGACGATGCCGAATATCTCGCCCTCTTTCACGTCAAAAGTAATGTCATTAACGGCTTTGATGATGCCCCGGTCGACCGAGAAGTAGATCTTCTGCAGATTCTCGATCTTGATGATGGGCTGGCCGACGGCGTACTCCTTCTTCTCGACAGTTTTTTGGGTTTTCAGGAACTCGGTGGTGACCTGTTCGGGGGTGCCTTCCATCTTGATGGCGCCGTCCTCCAGTAATATGGCGCGGGTCGCCAGTTCCTCGATCACGTCGTGGAAGTGCGAAGTGATAAGGACGGTCATGTTAAAGTCTTTTGCCGCCTGCTTGATGCCCTGGTGTACGATCTTAGCGGTCTTGGGGTCGAGCGTCCCCGTCGGCTCGTCGGCCAGCAGCATCATGGGCTCCTTGGCTAGTTGTCTGGCGAGCACCACACGCTGTTTTTCGCCGCCCGAAAGGTCCCGTGCGATGTGCATCATGCGGTGGTTCAGCTTGACCTGGTCGATGAGGTCGGCGGCCCGGTTGATGATCTCCCCCGACGGATAGTTGATGTCGCTCAGCGCCTTCATGACGTTCTCGATGACGGTGTCGTCGCCGTACAGGGCGAACGTCCTCTGGATCATGATGGCGACTCTCCTGGTTATCAATCGCTTTTCGTCGTCATCGGCGGCGAGGATGTCGACGTCCCATTGTTTCATGACGCCGCCGCATTTGGGGCACGCCTTCCCTATCCAGGACGGAGGGTTAACGAAATCGCAGGCCTCGCAATGAGCCGTGTGGAAGATGACGCTGCCCGAGGCGGGGATATCCTCGTCCAGACCTCTGATCACGTGTAATAAAATAGTCTTGCCGGCGCCGCTTCTGCCGATAATTCCAACGGTCTCGCCCTCTTGTATGGTTAAATTGACGTTCTTTAAGACGTTTTTATCCCCGTATTTCACGTTCAAGTTCTTGACTTCAATAAACGCCGTCACTTACTGTCCCTCCGAATACACCGATGATCCATGAAACAAATATCATAGCCATTATTCTTTATTTTCATTTTTCCGGTTCTAGCTCAGGGTATTTATGTAATACGCTCATATGTAAACTTTCCCCAACGATGCCCTCGACTTCGAGGATGTTATCGACGGCCACGTCGCTGGCCTCGAGCAGCACGTCCGGCCGCATGCCCTCCTGCTGTAAGGAAAGGATGCCCATATCGGCCGCCTTTAGCGCCAGGTAATCGTTCACGCCGTCGCCGACCATGAAGACTTTATCATATCGCTTTCGTAGGTTTTTAATTACTTCCAGTTTTCCCTCGGGCGAGATGGCATCGAAAACATTCGTTTCGGGCACGTTCAAGTCCTTAGCGAGGGATGTCAGCGATCTCCGGTTATCGCCGGATGCGATGAATACGTCCACGCCGGATGCCATGAGCCTATCCAGCATACCACGTATACCGGGAAATGCTTTACCCCCTGTTGCCAGCACGTATGGTACGGAACCATCCGGTACGTCTACTACAAGCCCTATATTCAAATAATAGATATCTTTGCACTTAAGCTTAACCGCCTCTATCGCTTGCTTTAAATCGTTCATGGTCGCCAGAGAGTCGTGGGAGATGGCTTCGCTGATGCGCTCGTGGGAGCAGTCGAGGCCCCGGCAGATGATGTCGAACCCGATGTTCGTATGGGCCATATAGTCCGATATCCTGGCATTAGAATCGGCGGTTTCTACAAAATCGACGGAACCCATCTGGAAGGCTATCAAAACGCAGCCGCGGCCTTTTGTGATCATGTTGGTCGAAACTACGTTCTCGATGACCTTCTTATTTTTTACATCCCAGGCTACCCGATATACCTTAAGTAGCGTGCCCGCGCTGTCGAATACGATCGCCGCCTTCATGGTGCCCTGCATGCTTATGACTATGTTAATACTACGTTATTCTTAATAAACCTATAGATGGCCCTAAAATATCGGCGGTTGACGTAAGGCGCTTAACGGCGTTTAGTCGCTTAGAGAAAAGTTCTCGTCGGCTCAGGGGACCCGCCGGACCAGGATGGCGATGGCCTCCCTTAACTCTTCGTTAAGGGCGTAGGCGCTCGCCCCGTCTGCCCCGGGCTTTTTTATTGCGATGCCCCGCTCGATCAGCTCGCGCATGTACCGGGAGGCGGAGCTTTCCTGGATATCCAGCGTCCGGGATAGCTCGATGTTGGTGAGGCTCGGCTTTTCGGACAATGCGCCGAGTATCTTCTTCATCCCGTTGCGCTTCATCAGTGAGATGAGGAGTTGCTCCTGCTTACTATACGTATTCGAGTTGGTAAAATACCGGACGTGCTTACCATCCGCCAGGCAGGTGACGATGCGATGGTTCAAGCTGAGGACCAGGATGTGATACCTTAGCGTGCCCAGGTTCAGGCCAAGCCCCCGGGAAATTTCGCGCAGTGTCGAGCCGGGATTATTTAAAATATACGCTAATACGGTGTTCCTATTCGCATTCTTATAAAAAAAGTCTTTAATAGATAAGGATCAAGGCATTGAAGCCTTAACCCGTTAGCTTTAATTTACGTAACGACTTTCGCGACTGCGAAGTTCCTCTTGACGGTCTCGACGAGTATTTTTACGTCGTCGCCGACCTTTGTCCCGGGGACGAATATTACGAATCCCTCTATACGGGCAATGCCGTCTCCCTTCTTTGCTACGTCTTCGATCTTTACGTCATACGTCTGCCCCTCTACGACCGGGGCATTGGAACCTTTACTTTCGAACATACGTCTTTCCTCTAACGGAATACAAACACGATAAGGGCTTATATAGAAAAGCTCACACGTTATTTGTTCCTGCGAGTTATGAGGCTACATGCATATAAATAAGTTTTGTTCATGAAAATTGTATATAGGAAATATTTTTTAGGAAAACGGGGGCATAAATTCTGTTGTGATGTGGGGAAAAAAGATGACGATTAAGTCATCTTATGTTCGCTGTGGTCGACCCTGTTGCCACTGTCGGCCCATCCCTTGAGACCGTCCTCATAGGTATAGAGATACTTTGATCCCAGGCTCATGAACTTCTCTGCCGCATCATTACACAATGTGGTCTTGCTGCAGTTGTCCGGGCCGTATACGATGATGTCCGTACCCTTATCCATCTTCTTTACCATACCCATGACCTCGCCGTCAAACATGTTCGATGCGCCGGGTATGTGTCCCTTCATAAAGGCTTCCGCCTCCCTGACGTCGACGAGCATGTATGGCCTGTCTCTCTTTAAACGGTCTTTTAGTTGGCTGGTGGTTAATTTTTGAACTTTGAACTCCATAAATATCTCTCCATTTAATTTAAAATATAATCTAAAATAATTAGAAAATTATAATCTAAAAAATTATTGTTTTATAAATTATAGTTTATTAAATTATATTTAGTATATAAAGGAGGTCCCGAGTATATATACCTATGTTTAACAGTATATAAAATAGCTATTTAAATATAACCAGCGGTAAACCTATTATTGGCGGCAGTGTCCCATATTTTCTGTAAAATTTTATATATGAGTTATGGCGGTTTAACCGTTGTTTTAACAGGCACAAATCGATCTTTTAATAAATCGTACAGCTCGAATTAGGCAACGGCTTAATAAATAAAAAATTCAGCATATAAAAAAGCCTCCGTGTCCTCCGTGTCCTCCCATGAAAAAAATGTGAATAGCAATGACCATCATATCGTGGTCTCAACCATTTGTTCCCCTGTGCCTCTATATCCTC
>Ga0209039_10000082_pt1 | contig 80507 bp, 74 predicted proteins | sample BogFormECP12_OM1_FD_188238 | JGI IMG/M metagenome (GOLD analysis project Ga0209039, IMG submission 188238) | Bog forest soil microbial communities from Calvert Island, British Columbia, Canada - ECP12_OM1 (SPAdes) (version 2) | ecosystem: Environmental > Aquatic > Freshwater > Wetlands > Bog ... | reverse complement strand
TCGGTTCATCCTTCGGCTGATCACAATCCTTCAGCCATTTTACATCAGGATGAACTCCTAATAATTAGTCCGCGGAGTTATTTCTTTACAAGCCCTAAGGTCAAGGAGTGGCTTGGCGGAATGATACAAAAAGCTGGTTCTGGTGTATGAGGAATCTCCCTCGAAGTAGCTACTAACTTGCTTACCAAGGCTCTCTTTAAGTGTTACGGGTAGAGCTAATTTCCTCTAACATGTCCAAACTCATTCTTGCTGCTGAAAGCGTCATCAAAGCCAGAGAACCAATTCAAAAGGTGGGTGACCTGATCAAGTTCATTCCCATGCAGCCGAGCGCGAAGGACAAAAAATATGTATGGTAATTGCTATGGAGTCCTCAGATTCATCAAAATATAATATATGCAACCAAAATGTAGTGTAGAATGCTCTTTTGGATCCTGCCTAAGGTACCTAAGAATAGGTCAACCTTTTCACAATTCTTGAGAAACCTCTATAAACCAGCTAGTAGGTGAATGAGTAGAAAACTTGAGAAGATTAGAGAACTAAACCAGCAGGCTTGGGACCTTTGCAAAAAGGACGGCCCCGAGGCTTTCCGTCTGGCCCAAAAGGCTCAGGCCCTGCTGTCCAAGTGCGTCGAAACCCAGCCCACAGATGAATTTGATTGTCTGAAAACCCAGACCTACTGTCTGGATATGCTCAGCAAACCGGAGGAAGCTCTTCCCATAGGGTTAAAGGCCAATCAGCTGGCTGAACAAATCGACGATAAATATCGGATTGGCTTGATTCAAAGTTTATTAGGGAGAATCCACTGGCATATCGACGATTATCCCGCCGCGATGGATTATTATCTCAATGCCCTGAAATTAGTTCAAACGGAACACCACCCCGATTTGGAAATATCATTGATTAACGGACTGGGGATGGTTCAATATGGTCTCGAAAATTACCCTGAATCACTAGGGTACTTCAAAACCTGCCTGGAGAAGGCGGGCGAAGATGATCTGACGGGCCGTGCCGATGCAAACAATAATATTGCTTATGTCCTGCACATGCTCGGACGCGACGGGGAAGCCCTCGAATATGCCGAGGCAGCCCTCACCCTGTTTAACCAGATGGGAGCCTATGTTGGAAAGTTGCATACCCTGCATTCGATAGGGGTTATCCACTTTGCCCTCAGGAATTATGAACAGGCAATGACCTTTTTGCAGGAGGGACTCGAAATATCGCTTGAGAACAACAGCCAGCTTCTCGAGTTGACGTATGTCTCAGAGATCGGCCGCATTCACCGCATCCAAGGCAATCTGGACCAGGCCGAAACAGAACTCCTTTTGGCTTTGAAGGTCGCCGAAAAAATAAATTCGCTGACCAATATCTCCCTGATCCATGAGCGCCTGATCGAAATCTATAAAGGAAAACATGATTATAAATCGGCGCTGGAGCATTTCGAAGCTTTTCACGCCGCTTATAAAAAGATTTTCAACGATAAATCCGACCGACGGATCAAGAACCTTGAAATCCTCAATCAGGTCGAGAATACTCGCAAGCAGGCAGAACTCTACCGCGAGTTGGCTGGAACCGATTCCTTGACCAGTCTTGTTAACCGACGGCATTTTCTAGAAATCGCAGAAGTTGCTGTTCAACATTCGAAAATCAACAAAGATCAACTGGCGATCATCATGCTGGATATTGATCATTTTAAAAATGTGAATGACCAGTATGGTCATAAAGCCGGGGACGAGGTGTTGTCCGCCGTCGCGGCAAGTATCAAGAAATCTCTTCGCGGAGGGGATGTTGCTGGACGTTACGGCGGTGAAGAGTTTGTCGCTCTGGTGAGCGGTGCATCTTCAGATCAATGTCTCAAGATCGCAGAGCGAATTCGCCAGGCAGTCGCTCATCAGGTAATTCAGATCGACCACGCGACCGTGCCAGTGACCATCAGTCTGGGCGTGGTGTCCATCGATCCCGATGATCAAGTGCTCCCGCTGGATGACTTAATCAATCGCGCGGATCAGGCCATGTATTTGGCCAAACAGCAAGGCAGGAATCGTGTGGTGGCGTGGACGCAGAAGGAACAAGTCATGGCTCCGGATGCGCCCATTCATAATTTGAATTCTTCCCCTTGAATATCATCAAAATCAAGACCCTATTACTCAAGAGTACTTATGTCCAAACTCATTCCTGCCTCAGAACGGATTATCAAAGCCAGAGAGTTCATTCAAAAAGCACGTGACTTGCCTGTGCCTGAAGGTGGTCGTGGTGATTTCTCTTATATTGCACAAGTCAAGGATTTATTGCGTCAGGCGCGTAACCTGATCAAGTTCATCCCCATGCAGCCGAGTGCGACCGACGTGATGAAGGAAGAAGTCAAGAGGATTTATCAGGAGGCGGATCAGGCGAATGAGGAAATCCTGCATTGATGCTTGATGGGTGAGCAAACGAATCAAAAGCGCATGAAATAACACGCCGGAATCAGTGCGTCTGATACGGTTTGAAATTGAAGCAGAAATCTATTAGGAAAAGAACGCCCTTCCCTTATCCAGCCGACTTACGTTTGAACTCATAGTGTAAATCATCGCCTGGATGAAAAGCGGAAGGGTAACTCACCGCACCAATTGGCTCCCAGCCACGTGAACCGAATTGCTTTATGAGCCACCATAACAAGCCATTATCCTTAGCGGATAAAGCAGTGATGTGGTGGAACCAGATCTCACCTGTGGGAAATTTACTGGTTTCTTTAATTTGCAGATTCGGGACAAGTTGCTTTAGTTGAGAAATCAAGTCATCCCCTTCCGAAGAGTCGGTGCAGTAGAGACGAACCCCCTCGCTATCAACCCATACCTTGGCAAAATCGTATTGTTCCATAACGAAGTACCTCCTTGAAAAACCAACGAGTGATTCTTCTAGTAATGGGTAACGATAAACCTAATTCTACAACCGAAATTTTGGAGTGTGTGTAACGAACTTGTCACTATTCTTTCACAGAGTGATCAGTACCCAATGATGATCCAATCAAACGCGCCCTCAAACTCGTCCGCTTTTGATTTTACGGCCAAGGCAACTTTTCGCTTACAGCTTGCAAATACATTTCATAACGAAAATGCAAGCCAGGAGATATTCAAGTTGATGTATACTTTTAGGGTTCGGAGCGGAAATCATCCTCTCAAATCCCGAAAGCATTTACAGAGGCAACGCGAACAGATGGAAGCAGTATTCACGACAACACCAAACAAAATGGTTGATACCCAAGAAGCGATGTTGGAGCGTTGGGTCCGGGCGCTGGAAGAGCGTGACCTCGAGACCAAGGGGCATACATACCGCGTCGTCGGCATGGCTGTCCGTTTGGCATCCGCCTTAGGTCTGAGCGGCGAGGCATTGCTGAATGTTCGTCGCGGCGCGTTCCTGCATGATATAGGTAAGCTAAATATTCCGGATACCGTCCTGCACAAGGAGGGACAGCTTAGTAAAGGGGATTTGACCGTCCTCCGTACACATCCGAAAATCGCCTGCGATATGCTAAAGTATCTCGGATTTCCCGAGCCGGCAATCGAGATCCCATATTGTCATCACGAGAAGTGGGATGGCACGGGCTATCCGCGCGGTTTGAAGGGGGAACAGATTCCGTTTTCGGCGCGGCTCTTCGCGGTTGTGGATGTATACGATGCATTGACCACGAACCGATCCTACCGCGCCGCCATGCCGCGTGAGGATGTGCTCCTCTATTTGAAATACCAGAAAGGGAAGCATTTCGAGCCGAAAATCGTTGATGTGTTCCTCAGTCTCGTTGAAGCAGATTGATACGAAGGATCGGTTCGAAATGATCAAAACGAGTGGGGAAGAATTCAGGAAGATCTATCAGGAATCCGATCGGGCGCATCAGGAAATATTACGTTAGACTTCCTGCAAATGAAGCTCATAAGACGAGTTCTCTGGCACCGCCCGCCAGGGCAGGTGTGGTCGTTCGTTTTCCTTCAAAAGTAGCCAAAGTCGCTGCAACAATTTAGTTTTGTAAGAAGTCTATTGATATGGGTCACCGTGAAATATTATTTTATTGGAAGTGGGATATAATCACTTCAGCCGTGATCAACGCGGCTTCTTTGATCGAACGACTTTCCACAGAAAAATATATCCATCCTATCTTTCTGAGTAAAGTGAGGCCCCGTCTCGGCGGTCTCTTTGTGTTTTATTTACCGGTGTTTAATCAAACCAAATAAGAGGAGCTGTTTGGAGAAGGAGCAGTTCGATATGGAACAGAATTCACTCTCGATGATCAAGCGGGTTGCCTTTATCGGTAATTACCTGCCACGTCAGTGCGGCATCGCCACCTTTACCACCGATCTGTGTGAATCGATAGCCGACGAGTACAAGGAAACATCCTGTATCGCCTTGCCAGTCAACGATATTGAACTGGGCTATGATTATCCATCCCGTGTCCGCTTTGAGTTGACCGAGAAAGACATCGACTCTTATCGCCGCGCCGCCGATTTCCTCAACATCAACAACGTGGATATCGTGTCCCTGCAGCATGAATATGGCATCTACGGCGGCCGGGTTGGTAGTTACATCCTGGTGCTCCTGCGTGAATTGCGCATGCCGATCGTCACCACGCTACACACGATCTTGCGCGACCCCGACCCAGGTCAGCGCCGGGTGCTGGAAGAGATCGCGTCTCTCTCGGCCCGTTTGGTTGTCATGAGTGTACGCGGCGCGGAATTTCTGCGGGATATTTATCACGTACCTGCTGAGAAGATCGATCTGATCCCGCATGGCATCCCCGATGTGCCTTTTGAAGATTCGAGCTTTCATAAAGATTTGTTTGGCGTCGAAGGCAAGACCGTTTTGTTAAGCTTTGGCCTGCTCTCAGCCAACAAGGGCATTGAAAATGTCATCTCGGCCCTGCCCGCCATTTTGGCCAGGTATCCGAACGTAGTGTATATTGTTCTTGGTGCAACCCATCCGCAGGTGCTGCGTAACGAAGGCGAAACCTATCGTTTATCCCTGCAATGGCTAGCCCAGCAAAAAGGCGTGGAAAGCAACGTGATCTTCTATAACCGCTTTGTGGCATTGGATGAACTCGTTCACTTCATCAGCGCCGCAGACATTTACGTTACACCGTATCTCGATGAGGCACAGATCACCTCCGGCACATTGGCTTATACAGTGGGAGCAGGTAAGGCGGTCATTTCCACGCCATATTGGTATGCGGAAGAAATACTCGCCGATGACCGGGGCGCACTGGTCCCATTTCGCGATCCGCAGGCACTGGCCGCGCAGGTGATTGATCTGTTGGATAATGAGGCCCGGCGTCACGCTATGCGCAAGCGTGCCTACATGTTTGGCCGAGATATGATCTGGCCGCAAGTGGCCCGCCGCTACATGCAGAGTTTTGAGCGTGCCCGCGCCGAGCGCCGACATTTCGCGCAAGCTGAGTTCGTGGTCAAACCGCTCGACAAACGTCCGCAGGAACTTCCACCTCTCAAGCTGGATCATCTGCACCATATGACGGATCAAACCGGCATTCTGCAACACGCCACCTTCACCGTTCCCAATTATCGCGAGGGCTATACCACCGACGATAATGCACGTGCCTTGCTGGTCAGCGCACTCCTGGAGGAGTTGGGTGTCAGGGAGGCTACTCAATTAGCGACCCGTTATCTCGCGTTCCTGTGGTATGCCTTCAATGACGAGACGACCCGCTTTCGCAACTTTATGGATTACCAGCGCCAGTGGCTCGAGGATAGCGGCTCGGACGACAGTCATGGCCGTGCCTTGTGGGCGCTGGGTACGGTCTTGGGCCGCTCCAATAAGCCCACCTTGCATAATATGGCTGGCCACATCTTCGAACAGTCACTGCTCGGTATCCTCAAGACAACCAGCCCACGTGCCTGGGCCTTTGCACTGATCGGCATCCACGAGTATCTGGGACGTTTTGCCGGTGATCGCCGTGCCAGCCAGGTGCGAGAGGAATTGGCTGGTCGCTTGCTGGCGCTTTACCGGAATAACCGCTCGGACGAATGGCGCTGGTTTGAGCAAAGCCTGACGTATTGCAATGCTGCTTTGCCGCATGCCCTGCTATTATGCGGCGAGTCGATCCCGAATACTGAAATGACTGAAGCCGGATTGGAGTCGCTCCGCTGGCTGGCCGACTTGCAGCGCGCGGATACGGATGGAAGCCATTTTGTCCCGATCGGCTCGAACGGTTTTTATCCACGCGGCGGCGAGCGTGCCCGCTTTGACCAACAGCCGGTGGAGGCCCAAGCCATGGTTTCGGCTTGTCTCGAGGCCTATCGGCTTACAGGCGAAAAGGATTGGCGCAATGAAGCGCGGCGCGCCTTTGAGTGGTTCCTCGGGCGCAACGACTTGAACCGTCCGGTGTATGACCCAACCACGGGCGGCTGTCGCGACGGTCTCCATCCTGACCGGCCAAATGAGAATCAGGGCGCCGAGTCTACACTGGCCTTCCTACAGAGTTTGCTGGAATTACGGCTGGCAGAAAATCTTATAAGGACTGATGAGCTTATTCAAAATGAACAATCCACCTTCGGAACTCTTTCTTCGCAACAAACTCAACCCGATCCTGACCGCCGCAAACTGGCCGTATCAGATCAATAGCGTATTCAATTCCGGCGCTACCCTGCTGGCTGATGGGACTACTTTGCTGTTGTGCCGCGTGGAGGATCGACGCGGGCTTTCTCACTTTTGTGCCGCTCGCTCCGCGAATGGCATTGATGGCTGGAAGATTGATCCCCGCCCAACCCTCATGGCCGATCCGGAGCATTTCCCGGAAGAAATCTGGGGCATCGAGGACCCGCGCATCACTTATGTGCCAGATTTGGGCCAGTATGTTATTGCATACGTCGCTTATGGACGCGGCGGCCCTGGTGTTGCTCTGGCGCTCACCAAGGATTTCGTCCACTTTGAGCGCTATGGCCTCATCATGCCACCGGAAGATAAGGATGCCTGTCTTCTGCCGCGTCGGATTGATGGCCACTGGGCATTGATCCATCGCGCGGTCAGCGCCGCTGCGGCAAATATGTGGATCTCTTATTCCGACGACTTGCTCCATTGGGGAGGTCACAAGCCGATACTGGAAGCGCGGTACGGGGGATGGTGGGACGCGAATAAGATCGGCCTCTCTGCCCCGCCGATTGAAACCCCGCAGGGCTGGCTGGTTCTATATCATGGTGTGAAGCTCAACGCGGCAGGCGCCATTTACCGTTTGGGCCTGGCTTTGTTTGATTTGAACGCGCCCGACCATTGCATGAAACGCGGTGACGAATGGGTCTTCGATCCCGAAGAACCGTATGAGCGGCATGGAGACGTGGATAATGTCATCTTCCCCTGTGGTTATACTCTTGCAGCCGACGGCGATACCCTTCGCTTATATTATGGCGCAGCGGATACAAGCATTGCGATGGCCACAGCCAGTGTCAAAGAGTTGCTTGAATGGCTGAACAAACACAGCTAAAGAAAAGCTGACTTGCTTTATATCGGTGATTGCTGAAAACTAAACAAACTCCCGTTGATATCAACGGGAGTTTGTCATCTATAAAATCTCGATCAACGACCGCGGTCGCCGCCATGTCCTGAATTTGAACGGCCTCTGCCGCCGCGATCTCCACTTCGACCGCGATCACTGCCGCTGGGTCGCGGGCTGCTCTTGCGCTGATCTTTCCCGCGTGCCTCCTCGGCGGTCCAGCCTTCCAGCACAGCTTGACGTGATAATCGAATCTTGCCTTGCGGGTCAATGTCGGTGACCATCACGGTAATTTCATCGCCCATGTTGACGATGTCTTCCACTTTATTCACGCGCTCGCTATCGAGTTGCGAGATATGCACCATGCCGTCCACGCCAGGCAGGATTTCCACGAACGCGCCAAAGTCTGCGATGCGAACGACTTTGCCGGTGTAAATATTTCCAACGACCGCCGATTCGCCCAACGACTCGACTCGCTCCTGTGCTTCCTTTGCCCCTGTGCCTTCGGTGGATGCTATATAAACCGTGCCGTCTTCTTCGATGTCGATCTTTGTGCCGGTCTCTTCCTGCAATGCACGGATGTTCTTCCCGCCAGGCCCGATCAACGCGCCGATCTTTTCAATCGGTATCTTGACGGTGATAATACGCGGCGCATGCGGCTTCAATTCCGCGCGCGGCTTATCGATCACTTCCAACATTTTTCCCATGATGGACATACGCGCCACGTGCGCCTGTTCCAAGGCTTCTTTCATCATCTGCGTGCTCAAACCGCTGATCTTGATGTCCATTTGCAAAGCGGTGATGCCTTGCGCGGTGCCGGCCACTTTGAAATCCATATCACCGAGATGATCTTCCGCGCCTTGAATGTCAGTTAGGATTTTGTAACGACTGACTTGCCCTGCCGGAGGTGTCGAAAGGTCGTCGGTGATGAGTCCCATCGCCACACCTGCCACCGGTGCTTTGATCGGAACGCCTGCATCCATCAGTGCCAAAGTCGAACCGCACACGGATGCCATCGAAGTAGAACCATTCGACGATAAAACTTCAGATACCACGCGGATGGTGTATGGGAATGATTCCCCGGCAGGGATGACCGGTTCGAGCGCGCGTTCAGCCAGCGCACCATGCCCGATCTCGCGCCGACTCTGACTTCGGATTGCCTTTACCTCGCCGGTTGAATACGGCGGGAAGTTGTAATGATGCATATAGCGTTTGGTATCAGTGGGCGTGAGCGAATCCAGTTCCTGAGCCTCGCCCAAAGTTCCAAGGGTTGCCAGCGACAAAACTTGCGTCTCACCGCGTGTAAACAAACCCGATCCATGTGCACGCGGTGATAATCCGACTTCGCACCAAATGGGGCGGATGTCTGTCGGTGTGCGGCCATCGGGGCGTTTGCCCGTGCTCAAAATTCTTTCGCGCACGATTTTCTTTTCGGCCTCGTCAAATGCCTCTTGAACTGAAGCCGCTGATGGATAGTCAGATGCCTTACCTCCATCCGGTACGGTCGTCAATTCAGTCACAAGATTGTCTTTGAGGTTTGTCATGCCATCATAGAATTCATTCTTGCTCAATGGTTTGTCGAGTAATTCATTGATGGATGCATGGACGCGTTCAAAAACTTTCTTTTCGAATTCTTTAGAAGGCAAGGCAAGGGCCGGTTCGCGTTTGGGCTTGCCAACTTCGGCTTGCATCTTGAGTTGAATATCAACCAACGGTTGCAGCGACTTGTGTCCGAATTCAAGCGCGGCCACCATCACGTCTTCAGGGACTTCATTTGCGCCGCATTCAACCATGAGAATGGCATCTTTGGTCCCGGCGATTCGAAGGTCAAGATCAGACGCGTCAATCTCCGCAAAAGTCGGGTTGATCACGAACTCGCCATTGACGCGTCCCACGCGCACCGCGCCAACCGGCCCGCTCCATGGAATGTCCGAGATCATGATTGCAGCAGAGGCCGCGTTGATGGCAAGGATGTCGAGCGGATTATCCGTGTCGGCGGACAGTGAGAACATCATGACCTGCACTTCGTTTCTCATGCCATGCTGGAACAGCGGGCGCAGAGGACGATCTGTAAGACGCGCCGTGAGAATCGCCTCGGTGGATGGGCGTCCCTCGCGGCGGAAGAACGAGCCCGGAATTTTTCCGCCCGCATAAAGCCGCTCTTCGTATTCCACCGAGAGCGGGAAAAAGTCAATGCCTTCGCGCACACCGCCCATGGTGGCCGCCGCAAAGATGATGGCATCGTTGATGCCAACAGTCACTGCACCGCCAGCTTGAGCGGCCAGCTTGCCTGTCTCAAAGGTAACGGTGCGCGTACCGACAACGGTCGAGTAGCGTTTGGTTTCAGGTTTCATGTAGTCTCCTATGGTGGGACAGAAAAAATATCCATCCCACTGTGAATGTTTTCCGCCTGGTCAGGGACTGAAGAGCGGGGATAACTTCGTTATTCACGCTATTCAATTCCTGACAGCGGGTCAATTAATGGGTAGGGGCGAGTCTCAGACTCGCCCCTACAGTTTATTTATGGCGCAGGTTCAAGCTTTCAGTGATCGCCAGGTAACGCGGGTACTCGGATTTTCGCAAGTACGCTAACATGCGGCGGCGTTGCCCAACCAGTTTGAGCAAACCACGTCGACAGGATTCATCGTGCTTGTTGGCACGCAGATGCTCCGTCAGTTGTTGGATGCGGCCTGTAATGATTGCAATCTGCACTTCGGGCGAGCCGGTATCTGTCTCGTGGCGATGATAATCCGTGATCAGTTTGGTTTTTACTTCCTTGGTCAGTGGCATGACGTATGCTTCCTTTCATTGAATTTGGCGGCGCCCCGCAGGAACACCGCACAACGCAGGTCTCCATGCCCGCAGCTGCTAAGACCGCAGGACAGGACCAGTCACGGGCGCTGATTATACCAGAAAAATCCCCATCAACCGGTAGTCACGCGGTTTCGCCCATTCTGCTTGCTTTTATACATCAATTCATCCGTCCTTCGAATAATGGTTTCGACTGTGTCGTCTGGATGGCTCACGCTCGCACCGATGGAGATCGTCACACCTAGGTTTCGGTCATCATCCTGAATCTTGGCTTGTTCAATAAGTCTTCGTATTTTATCAGCCACAACTTTGACTCCCTCCAGGTCGATGTCGAGGATCAAAGCCAGAAATTCTTCACCGCCCCACCGACCGCACGAATCGGTGGCGCGCAGGTTTTGTCTTAATGTGTTGGCTATAAAACGAAGGACCTTATCGCCCGCCAAGTGGCCGTATGAATCGTTGAGGTCCTTAAAATGATCAATATCAATGAACAAAACACCAAACTCAACATTCGAGGTTTTGTAGTCATCCAGCGCGAATCTAATCCGGTTTTCAATATGCCTGCGGTCGCCTATCCCAGTTAGAGAATCAAAGAAGACAGTCTCGGAAACTCGTTTGCGCTCTTGGCGCGCTGCAATCAAAGCTTTGCTGTCCGTGAAGATTTGCATTGCACCGATAATTTTATTTTTGTTATTGAAAATGGGCATCACCCGAATCAAAACTGAGATTCGATAGCCTTCCAAATGCTGGATGTAGGCGTGGTCTTCCCGAAGCTGGCCGTCTCTTAGGGTCAGGACGACCGGCAGCCTAGCTAAGGGTAACATCTCGCCGTTTTCTGCCAATTGTTTGATAGATCGATCCTGATATTTAGTACCAATCACGTTCTTGGCCGTATGCCCAAACATGCGTTCCGCCCCTTTGTTCCATGCCACAATGTATCCTTCGATATTCACCTGCATCATGCCATCGAAGGCATTCTCTGAAAGACTTTTGTAGAAATCTGGATGGACAATGGATGATGATGCCATCCAAGAATTTTAGCCTTGTTTTTATCTCTCTGGACTTACAGTGAATTTACAGGTGACCTTCATCGTTGGAAAAAATACGGCAATGAAATTGCATCAATTCGACGGTTCGATTTTGGAGTTGCTTTGTTGTAAAATAGTATAAATTGTAGTTTGGATGCAAGAGGTATGCATGAAGAAAACCGCTCTGATTTCTGCCTTGATATTGATGCTGTCGGCCTGCTCACTTCCCGGTGCGTCTAATATTCTCACTTCCTTGGCCACGCCAACGAGGTTGCCGCCTGCAACGAATACAGCTTACATTGCGGCTAGTGATACGCCGACCATCACGGAGACACTTTCCACGCCGACTTTCACAGGGACTCCAACCTTGATGGGTGGAGGGTTTACCGCAACTCCGACTTTGACCGCAACTTCTCCTACAGAGATTCCAAACCTTACTGAATCACCAATGGACACACCCACCCTGATCATCGGCACGCCACTCGGTAAAGGTTTTACTGCTGTGAATATATCGGGAAACGTTCTCCATTGGGGAGCCTGCGATTCCTCCATCACATTCACGGCGCATGTTGCGGATCCAACCAATGAAGTTGCGGTCCTGCTCTTCCTTCGCTTGAACAGTCCAACAACGGGAGAGTTGACAAAATGGGAGGCGGGAGCCATCATGACTGGGGATAGTACGGGAACGTTCAACTACACCGTAACGCCTAAGAATGTTTCCCATATTGATGAATATCCCAATGGATTTCTCCAATACCAGTTTGTCGCACTTGATGTGCATTTAAATCACGTGGGTTATACCCAGCCGTACTTGAACAGCATCGCGGTTTCCAGGTGCCAATAAGCTTGGATTTTCCGGTTGATCTTATTAACCTGATTCATAAAGCTTCCCGCGCAACTACCTTAACTGAAGCTGGAGTTTCACAAGAGAACGGACTTCGCACCTTCCGCAACGCGCAGAGCGGGCTCTGGGTGCAATACGAATCCAAGACTTAGCATCGTTTCAAGCCTTCGCGCAATCCCATATTCCCATATTGTTTTACTTCAAGACGACGCTGCTACGCGGCGGAATATTTAATCGAACTATTTCTTTTTCGACTTCGAGATCGGCTTGCCCAAAGAGAATTTGCGTCTTTCCCTGACCCAAATCGACTTTGGTTAAATTGACCTTATGCGCGATTTCTGCCGCGTTCATCGCAACAAGAATTGTTTCGCTTTCTGATTCTCGCTTGAAAGCGTAAACACTATCCGCCGCGTAAAGTCTTTTATAGCTTCCATCACGGCGCAAAGCAGGATGCGCTTTCCGTAAAGCGATGAGTTCTTTTACAAAGTCGCGCAAATTATGATCCCATTTTGATTCATCCCACGGGAAAGGTTGTCGGCATTCAGGATCGTGCCGTCCGTAGAGACCAATTTCGTCGCCGTAGAAAATGCACGGAGCGCCGGGATAGGTAAAGATAAAAGTCAGGGCGAGTTTGAGGCTGTTGAGGTCGCGCCCGGCACAAGTCAGGAAACGAGGCGTATCATGGCTATCTAATAAGTTGAGCTGCACATGCGTCACATCCGGATCATACATTCCCAGAATTGAATCAATCCGATTTGCGAATTCGATTGCATCGATGCGCCCAACATATCCCTGATAGCCGCCTGACTTTAACGTTTCATTCAAGTCGAGATGCTTGCCGGTAAAAAAACTTAAGCACGCGGCGGTGACCATATAATTCATACTTGCATCGAATTGATCGCCTTGAAGCCAGCGGCGCGCATCATGCCAAATCTCGCCGACAATATAGGCTTCAGGATTGACGGCACGTACCCGTCGGCGAAATTCTTGCCAGAACGAATCATCCTCTATCTCGCCCGGCACATCGAGACGCCAGCCATCAATTCCGAACTTGATCCAATATTCAGCGACGTTGAAAATAAATTCGCGCACGCCTGGAGTTTGAGTGTTGAATTTCGGCAGAGCAGGCAGGTTCCACCAGCCCTGATAGCCGATGGCTTTATAACTGCCTTCGCGTTGAATCGCTTCCTGCTCTTGCGGTGAAGGATACGCGCCCCAATGCTTTTTTCCTTGAAGTCGGTCTGGATCGAAATGAAACCAATCCACGTACGGAGATGCGGCGCCGTTTTCGAGCGTTTGGTGAAATTGCCAGAAGCCACGACTGGCGTGATTGAATACGCCGTCGAGCACGACGCGGAGGTTTTTCTTGTGCGCTATATCGAGTAATTCGCGGAGCGCATCGTTGCCGCCGAGTAGCGGATCCACGCTGTAATAATCATATGTGTGATAACGATGATTCGATGCCGACGAAAAGATCGGAGTGAAATAAATAGCGTTCGCTCCAAGGTCCTTGATGTAATCGAGATGATCTGTTACGCCGCACAGATCGCCGCCTTTAAAGCCATAGGTCGAAGGCGGAGTATCCCACGGCTCAAAATTTAAACCCTGTTTATTCACGCGTTCGGATTTTGCGAATCGGTCGGGGAAGATTTGATAGAAGATGGCATCGGGGACCCAAGCGGGAGCGTCCATTTATGAAATACCTCGTTGGATTATGGATCGGTGTTATGTGATCTCGTTGTGTGGGATGGAAGAATCCCGTGATGAAGAGAGCTGAGAAAGCTGTCAAAGAATTCTTGAAAGCATTGAAGGAAATCTTTTTCTCGAAGTATGGTATTTGTGTAAAGAGTTTGTCGCTGGCTGAAAAAATGGGAGAGGCTCATAACGTCTCTCCCATGTATTATTCAACCACTAAGGCGTAGCTGTCGCTGCCGGAGGCGTAGCAGTGGGCTGACTCAGCGCAGCAATGCATGCGTCCGCGGCTCTTTGAGCGGCAGCAGCAGCATCTGACGGAACGTACCGGCCTCCCATTACACGTTCCAAGCTTTGACTCCAGGCATCCCAAACGCATTGCATTTCAGGAGCCGCAGGCATGCCCCGTCCGTTTTCCAAAGCGCTCATGGCACCGGATAGAATCGGGTCATTGGTGATGCTCGGATCTTGAGCGACGGTGGCATTAGATGGTAAACGCTTGAGCTGGGCAATCCATTGTTTCTGGGAATCTGCCGACGTCATGAAGGTAATGAACTTGATAACCGCATCCTTCTTGACGGAGTCATTCAATACAGCCTTGGAAACCATGAAGTATTTTCCGCCGGTTAATTCGGTGTAAGGCTTGCCGTTAATGGGTGGAACGGGCGCAACCCCCAGATTGTTGCCGAGGGCAGTGGCGTAATCGCTTAACGACCAATCGCCGTTGATGATCATGGCGGCTTTGCCGTTTTTCATCAACGTATCTGCACAGTTATAATCACAATCCTTGGGAACAACACCATCGCTTTTTAGTTTGGAAACGAAGGTTAAATAATCAATGAATGCCTGATTGTTGAATTGAGGTTTGTCGTTGGCGTCCAGAGGCCAGCCTCCAAAGGCGCCATAGAAGCCGACGCCCCATAAAGGATCCGTCAAACTGTAAGCGAATCCCTGGACGTCTTTTGTAGTCAACGCCTGGGCTTGAGTAGTCAGATCGTCGAAGGTGGAGGGAGGAGTTGCAATCAATGACTTGTTATAGAACAACATTAGTTGGTTTCCGTAATTATCTGGAATACCCCATAAAGTGTCCTCAATTTTTGCCGCCTCGAGTGACCCCGGTAGAAACTGACCCAGGAAGTTGTCATCAAATAGCTGATTCATCGGGGCGATAAGACCACTCTGGCTGAATGGACCAACAAAGTTATTGGGAACGCGTATAACATCGGGAGCGGCAGTGGCGTTTGATGCGTTTAGGAACTGAGAGCGAAGGGTACTGTCTGCATAATTCGTTCGCTGAACGACGATACCAGAGTTGGCGGCATCGAAATCAGAAATCAGTTTATCCATTAAAGTATCGGCGTCTTGGCCGTCTTCGTCCCAGAATGCGATGGTCAAAGGAATGGGCGTTGAAGTGGGAGTTGGCGTGATGGTCGAAGTGGGCTGCGCCGTGCTGGTTTGTGCAACGGAGGTGAAGGCCTGAAATGTGCTTGCTACGACAGTGGCAACATTGAGTTGAGGAGTTGGCGTGGCCTTAGGACTGCAAGCAGATATCAAGAATACGGCGATGAGCAAAATAGTGAATGGTGTAATTATTCTCTTGTTCATTTTTTCCTTCTCACATGAAAACAATTTGAATTCAACGCCATAATTTATGCGGATTGCTTAATCCAGATAAAAGTGCGACGACCTAATACTTATACTTTCAAATTATAGCATTACTATAAATGTTTAGTGGGATGAAGAATTTATAAAATATGAATAAAGACGCGAAGATTTTCTTTCTTCGCGTCTTTATTCATTCAGTTCTTGATTATCGAATCGCTTGCTCGGTTTCAGCGTCGAAAATGTGGAACTTGTCCATGTTGAAAGCAATCTGGGCTGTATCGCCCATGCGCATCTTTGAGCGCGGATCGACGCGCCCAACAAATGTGTTTTTGCCCGTAACGAGGTACAGGTAGATTTCGTTGCCCATTAATTCAGTCACATCCACTTTGGCTTGGACTTTTTCCGCTCGGATATTCGTTGGAATGAATTCCGCATCGTGAATATTTTCGGGGCGGATGCCAAAAACGATATTTTTATTGATGTGGGCATCATAAACTTTTGCATGGTCAGATGGAATTGCAAGAGTGAAATCACCTGCATCTACAATGAGTTTGCCATTGTCTTTGCGGAGCTTCCCCGGGAAGAAGTTCATGGCAGGGGAACCCATGAAGCCAGCAACAAATACATTGCTGGGGGCATCGTATAGATTCTGAGGCGAATCAATCTGCTGAAGGATGCCTTTATTGATGACCGCAATACGCGATGCCATCGTCATGGCTTCGACTTGATCGTGGGTCACGTAAATGAATGTGGTCTGCAACTGCTGATGCAGTTTGCTAATCTCTGCCCGCATTTGGACGCGTAATTTCGCATCGAGGTTTGATAATGGTTCGTCGAAGAGGAAGACTTTTGGCTCGCGTACAATCGCGCGGCCCACCGCGACTCTCTGGCGTTGTCCACCGGAAAGCTGACGCGGCTTGCGGTTGAGGAGCTCCATGATTCCAAGCGTGTCCGCAGCTTTTTCTACGCGACGCTTGATTTCATCCCTCGGCACTTTGCGCAGTTTCAAGCCAAAGGCCATGTTATCGAACACCGATAGATGCGGATACAACGCATAAGATTGGAATACCATCGCGATATCCCGATCTTTTGGCGCAACATCATTCACGACTCGATCCGCGATCAGAATTTTGCCATCGGTAATTTCTTCCAAGCCTGCTAGGCAGCGCAGGGCAGTGGTTTTGCCGCAGCCCGAAGGCCCGACCAAAACCAGGAACTCCTTATCGTCAACTTTAATGTTCAAATCGTTGACGGCGGCTACGTCCGCAAATTTCTTTGTTACGTGATCATAGGTTACACTTGCCATTTCTTCCTCCTGTCATGAGAATATAGTGGGTTAACTATACTCCAAACCGGCTTAGTATGCTAGTAATAAACAAGCCCGTCAATTTCTTTTGACGGGCTTGTTTATTAGCTTGTTTCAACGCATCCTTGATCCATTTGGCCCAGAACTCAACCATCGTTTATAAACTTTCTTGCTGTAACAAGTATAATCGCAAATCGTCTGGAGAATTAACCTTGACCTTATCCGAGTCCGTCGAATTTGATCCGCGTGATCGAAAGCAATTTGTCTTCCATGAGACTCTGCTCAGAAGATTCATTCGCTGGGGATTGGAGCAATTATTTCGATTGATCATGAAGCTCGAAATAAGCGGCATCGAAAATGTTCCGCCAAATGGCGCATTGATCGCGGCGTCCAATCACATCACGAATTGGGATGTGATCCCGATGCAACTTGCATTGCCGCGCGTGATCTTCTTCATGGGTAAAGCCGAGTTGTTCAAGTTCCCGCTCATCGATATTGCGTATCGTAATTGCGGCGCATTCCCGGTATATCGCGGCGAGAAGGACGCCTGGGCCATGCGGCACGCGCTCAAAGTTTTGGATCACAAACAAACGCTCGGCATGTTTCCCGAAGGTCATCGCTCAAAAGGGAAGGGATTGAGCGCTGCAAAGATCGGTACCGCGCGTCTGGCAATTGAAGCCAATTGTCCCATCCTGCCGATGGCAATCATTGGCAGTAACCACTTCTTCAAAACTTTTCCACACCGCGCGTGTGTGAGAGTAACTCTTCTTCCATTGCTTTTTCCGAAACCCGGCGAAACGGCGCTGGAATTAACCGATCGCTTGATGTTTACAATTGCTTCTGCCTTGACCGAAGAGATGCGAGGCGCGTATGGAAAAAGCGCCGGTCTAGTTTGAATAAGAAGTTGGGTATGATAGGATGGCCAACTTCTTTCATTGCTATTTCTTCTGTCCTCTCTCTTTTGCGGCCTTCATCAATCCTACAAATAGCGGATGCGGTCTCATTGGTCTTGATAAAAATTCAGGATGGAATTGGCTTCCGACCATATAAGGATGATCGGCGAGTTCTGCAATCTCAACCAGCTTTCCATCTGGCGACATTCCCGAAAAGAGCATTCCGCCTTTTTCGAATTCAGCGCGGTAGGCATTGTTGAATTCAAAGCGATGACGATGGCGCTCTTCTACTTGCGGCACGCCGTAAGCATTCGCGGCCTTCGTGCCTTCTTTCAACACGCATGGATAGAGGCCAAGCCGCATCGTCCCGCCCATGTCGGTGATGGATTTTTGATCAGTCATCAAGTCAATCACCGGCGCGGACGTACCGCGGTCGAACTCGGTTGAGTTTGCATCTTCGTGGTCAAGCACGTGACGTGCAAACTCGGCGCACATCACTTGCATCCCAAGACATAAACCGAGATAAGGAATCTTTTTCTCACGCGCATAACGTGCTGCCATGATCTTGCCTTCGATTCCGCGCGATCCGAATCCGCCGGGGACGACGATTCCATCGGCGCTTTGAACGATATCCCAGCATTTATCTTTTTCCAAATCCACCGAATGTACCCAGCCAATCTCTACTTCCACATTGTTGGCGAGCGCGGCATGTTTCAATGCCTCGCGTACCGACATATACGCATCCTGCAACTCAATATATTTTCCAACTAAAGCAATCTTTACAGTTGGCTTTGGTTTGCGAACATTGTCCACTAGTTTTTGCCACGGCCGCATATCCGGTTCGCGTGTGGCGCTCAGCTTTAACTTCTCAACGAGATAATCTCCCACGCCCGCTTTTTCCAAAAGCAAAGGCACTTCATACAGCACGTCGCTTGTGACCATCGGGATGACCGCGTTTTTTTCCACATCGCAGAACAAAGCGATCTTATCGCAGATGCCGTCCTCGATTGGATAATCCGAACGCGCGATGATCATGTTCGGCGAGATACCGATCGAGCGCAACGCCGCAACGGAATGTTGTGTTGGTTTGGTCTTGAGTTCGCCTGTCGCACCGATGCGTGGTAACCACGTGACGTGGATGAAGAACACGTTCTCGCGTCCGACTTCATTTCTGAGCTGCCTCAACGCTTCGAGAAACGGCTGAGACTCGATATCGCCGACCGTCCCGCCAATTTCAACAAGAACCATTTCTGCACCGGTTTCTTTCGCAACCAACCCGACCCGACGCTTGATTTCATTGGTGATGTGTGGAATCACCTGAATCGTCCCACCGAGAAAATCGCCGCGCCGTTCCTTGCCGATGATTTCCGCGTAAACTTGTCCGCTGGTGAAGTTGCTGACGCGCGTCAAACGAATATCAATGAATCGTTCATAATGACCGAGATCCAAATCGGTCTCCGCGCCATCATCCAGCACGTACACTTCGCCGTGTTGATATGGACTCATTGTGCCTGGGTCAACGTTGATATATGGATCGAGCTTTTGCACCGCGACCTTGAATCCGCGCTCTTTGAGAATCAACCCGGTTGCCGCAGCGGTCACGCCTTTTCCAACCGATGATACAACGCCGCCCGTGAAGAATAAATATTTTGTGGTCATAGCTTATCTCCTAAGAATCATGTCGTTATGAGCAGTCCAAAGGCCAATGTGGCAAATCTGCGTTTGGACGCAATTGGAGATTGCCACACAGTGACGGGCTTGTGTACAAAGACGATGGGGAGGGCGATTGAGCCCTCCCCATCGGGGATATTTATTTTGAGTTGAAGATTATTTTTCTTTCTCATCCTACCAACTTGATGATATCTTCTGCGGCGCGGCGCATCTCGAGGAAGATCAAGCCCAGTTTGGCATCCTGCCGACCCAGGGCGGTTAGAACTGCTTCCGTTCCAACGGAGGTCAATACAATGGAACCTTTACTACCTTTGATGTAAACCTGTTCCAAACCTTTGCGCCCCAATTCAGAGGAAATCCGTTCGCCGAGACTCAACATGGCCGCTGACATGGCGGAGACGCGATCTTCTTCCACGCCTTGCTGGAGAGCTGAGGCCATGATCAATCCGTCTACTGAGACCACAGCGGACGCTTCAATATCGGGCGCAGCGGCTTGCATGGCTCTCAAACGTTCCACCATTAGTTCGGCGCGTGATTTGGTCATAAGGATTTCTCCGTGAATTATCTGTCTGAGTTTACCATAAAACCTTTCTCCTGAAACTCAGATGACCCAAGACGCCATGCGCTGAAAACACGACCCTTGACGGCTGTGCTGAGAGAGTGGTATCCTGTGCACTACCGACCGTTCGGTAGGTTTGTTCGATGACCCGAGATGATATTCTTGACGCCGCCGCGCAGGTGATCCGCAAAAAGGGATTTCACGCGGCTTCGATGGCTGACATCGCCAGCGCAGTTAATCTTCAGAAGGCGAGTCTCTATCATCATGTTTCCAGCAAGCAGGAAATTCTGCTTGAACTTCTCGACCGCGCTCTGGAAATGCTGACGGCTCGTATTGCTCCCATCGTAAACCAATCCATACCCGCCGACGAAAAACTGCGTCAGATGATTCGCGTTTATTTGCAGTCGCTCGCCGAGAATCCGGATCTGTCTTCGGTTTTGTTATTCGAGCATCGCTCGCTGGACAAAAAATCTCACGCTCGCCATATTCCGAACCGTGATCGATTCGAAAGCCTGTGGCAGCAGGTGATGCATGAAGGCGTTCGTGCGAAATTGTTTGCTTGTCCCGATGCCGGACTCGCGGTGCGAGGCTTAATGGGTATTTTGAATTGGACACTGACATGGTACCGTCCCGATGGACCTTCATCCATTGAGAAGATTGCGGATCACTATGCTGATTTATTTTTCAATGGTCTATTGAAAAAACAAAAGGAGTAAGGAATGGTTTCATTTGAACCCAGTGAAGAGCAGCAAATGCTGGTCGAGGCAGTAAGGAAGTACGCCAGCAATGATTTGCGGACGGCATCTCACGAAGCGGAAGAGAGCTGCGAACTGCCGAAGAAACTCGTCGCCAGGGGCTGGGAGCTTGGCGTTCTGCAAGCCTCGATTCCAGAATCCTATGGCGGCTTTGGCGAACACTCGGCCGTTACCGGAGTGCTGGCGGTAGAAGAATTGGTATTTGGTGATCTGGCTGGCGCGCTGGCAGTAATGGCTCCGTCTTTGTTTGCTGTGCCAATCCTTCTGGCAGGTAATGAAGAGCAGAAGAAAGAATATCTGCCGAAGACCATCGAGGGTGTATGGCATCCTTATACGGCAGCACTCATCGAGTATGCGTTTGACTTTGATGCTAACGATTTAAGAACCCATGCTGAATTAGCCAACGGTGAATATATCCTGAACGGCGAAAAGGCCTTTGTTCCATTTGCGAAAGATGCCGAAAACATTTTGGTTTATGCAAAATGCGATGGCAAGACGCAGGGCTTTATCGTTTCGAAAAATGTGGCAGGATTAAGCGTCAATGATGAGCGTGAAAAGTTGATGGGGTTGAATGCGCTTCCTTTGTATCGAGTTAAACTGGAGGATGTAAAAGTCCCCGCCTCAAATCGATTGGGCGGCGTGTCGGGTCATGACTTTGAGCCGGTTTTCGCTTCGATGCACCTTGCCTCAGCCTGCGCCGCAATCGGCGTAGCGCGAGCCGCATTTGAATATTCGCGTGATTACGCCAAGGAGCGCGAAGCATTCGGCGTGAAGATCGCGCAAAAGCAAGCAGTCGCGTTTATGTTAGCTGAGATGCGGACCGAGATCGAAGCGATGCGTTTGCTCACATGGGAAGCCGCCTGGAAGTTGGATCAAGGAAAAGAAGATGCATTCACCGAAGCTTATCTGGCGGCGACCGGCGCGGCGGATATGGCGATGATGGTTACTGACCGCGCAGTTCAAATCCTGGGCGGGCATGGATACATCCGTGAGAACCTGGTTGAAATGTGGATGCGTAACGGCCGCGGCTTTGCAATGTTGACCGGCCTTGCGATTGTTTAAGTGAAGAGGCAGAAATGGCTATTGAATTTGAATCACCAAAACCCATTGTTCAAATGCAGACAGTCTTAAAGACTGTTGCACAAGAAATGATGCGCTCGAAGTCGCGTTACTTCGATGAGCACGAGCATGAGATACCGTGGGATTACATTGAGTTCATACATTCTGCCATGAAAGCTATGGGCGGTGCCTCGTTGACTCCAAAAGAGCCTTTGCCCTCTTCCACTGGAAGTGGCGAGGCTGGTCATAAACGTTCACCGATCGGTTATCAACTGCTCGCAACTCAAATTGAAATGCTGGCTTGGGGTGACGTGGGGATCTATCTCAATACACCCGGCGGCGGACTCGGCGCAGCGGCAGTGCAGGCCGCTGGTTCGCCCGAACAATGTGCGAAATTCCTGGCGCGCTTTGGTGAAGAAAAACCAACCTTTGCTGCGATGTGCATGACCGAGCCTGGCGCTGGTTCGGATACATCTGCTATTCGCACGAAGGCTGTGCTGGATGAAAAGACCAAAGAATGGGTGATCAACGGCGAAAAGATTTTTTCCACAGCGGGCGATAAATCATTCACTCAATACGAAAAACTTGGTAAGGGCTTTATCGTAGTGTGGGCTTCGATTGATTCCTCGGCGGGCCGCGCAGGGATGCGCGCCTTTGTTATCGAAAGCGGAACTCCGGGCGTGCGCATTGTTAAGCTGGAACATAAGATGGGAATCCGCGTCAGTGACACAGCGGCGATCTCATTAGTAGATGTGCGCGTTCCGTTTGAAAATATTCTCGGCAGTCCGACTGTTGAAAAGACGATGACTGGCTTCAAAGGCGCGATGTCAACCTTCGACGCGACGAGGCCGCTTGTCGCCGCGTCCGGTATTGGCGTGGCACGAGCCGCTCTTGAATTCTTAAAAGAAAAACTTAAAGAAAACGGAGTCGAAGTCCGTTATGGATTGCCGCGTCAAAAGTTGACGAACATCGAACGCGAAGTCATTGATATGGAGATCATGTTGAAATCCGCATGGTTGATGGTGATGAAGGCGGTTTGGATGGCGGATAATAAAAAGCCGAATGCGCTCGAGGCTTCGATGAGCAAAATTAAGTCGGGCGATGTGACCACGAAGATCACGCAGAAAGTTGTAGAGATTTTGGGACCGCCTGGTTATAGCCGCGAGTTTTTGGCCGAGAAGTGGTTCCGAGATGCAAAGATCACTGATATTTATGAAGGTACAGGACAGATTAATCGTCTCGTGGTGGCGCGGCAGATTTTGGGTTATAGCGGAAGTGAATTGAGGTAGCCGTGTCATATCAAATCCATAAGGCTGTCGTAGTCGGTTCCGGTACAATGGGTGCGGCAATTGCGGCACATATTGCCAATGCGGGCATGCCCGTGACGTTGCTGGACATCCTTCCAAAAGATGCGCCAATCGGAAATAAAGAAGCGCGCAATAAGATCGTCAATGAAGGTTGGGATCGCTGCGTCAAAGCCAAGCCGGCGAATTTGATGTCATCGGATTTGAAGACGTTGGTCAACCTCGGTAATCTCGAAGATGATTTCGGCGCTGTCTCCGAAGCCAATTGGATTTGTGAAGCGATCGTCGAAGATCTAAAGATCAAGCAATCGCTAATGGCGCGCATTGATGAAGTCCGCAAGCCCGATTCAATTGTCAGTACGAATACGTCCGGCATTCCGATCAAAGCCATCGCCGAGGGACGCTCAAAAGAATTCAAAAAGCATTTTCTGGGAACGCACTTCTTCAATCCGCCGCGCTATTTGAAGTTGTTGGAAATTATCCCAACGGCGGAAACAGATAAAGAAGCTGTTAAATTCATGTTGTGGTTCGGCGAATATAAACTCGGCAAAGGGGTTGTGCTTTGCAAGGATACACCAAATTTTATTGGCAACCGCGTTTTCTTTGGCACGGCTATGTTCGGGATGAATTTCATTTTGGAAAATGATTACACGGTTGACGAAGTCGATTCAATTACTGGCTCATTGATGGGTCGCCCAAAAACCGCGACATTCCGTTTGGCCGATCTAGTCGGCATTGATGTGTGGGAACATGTCGGCAAGAATCTTGGACCGATGATTCCGCGCGACAAACTCGCACAGGAGTATCTCAAAGCCAAAGCACCGACGAAATTGATTTCGACACTTGTCGAACGCAAGTGGCTTGGCAACAAAACCAAAGTCGGTTTCTATAAAGAAGTTCGCAAAGAAGATGGAAGCAAGGAATTCTGGCCGTTAGATTTGAAAACACTTGAACATGTTTCGCCGACCAATCCGCGTTTTAATTCCGTTAAGAAAGCCAAAGATGTGTCAGATCTTGGGGAGCGATTAAAAGTTTTACTTGGAGAAGATGATAAAGCCGCAAAACTGATTCAAGCCTTGACGCATCAATCATTCCAATACGCCTCGTCTGTCATCCCCGAAGTTGCCGACACACCGAAACCGATTGACGATGCAACGCGCTGGGGCTTTGGTCATGATGCGGGTCCGTTTGAAATATGGGACATGCTTGGCGTCAAAGAAACGGGTAAACGGATGAAAGCCGAAGGGTATCCCGCAGCCAAGTGGGTGGATGCCATGCTCAAGTCGGGGATCGAATCGTTTTATCAGTATAAGAATGGCAACAAGATCGGCGTCTATGATATCAATAAAGAAAAGTATGTCCGCATCGCGAAACCTGAAGGTGTTGTAACACTTAAAGGCCAAAAGGTTGTCAGGGAGAATGCGGGTGCGACATTATATGATATTGGCGATGGCGTGGCTTGTGTGGATTTCCATACCAAGATGAACGCCCTCGACGATGATATTTTTGCAATTGTCAATGATGCGTTTGATCGAGTTGAAAAAGACTTCGATGGATTGGTGGTCAGCACGCAAGCCGAGAATTTCAGCGCGGGGGCAAATTTGTTTATGGTAGTTGTCGCTGCGCAACAAGGCATGTGGGACAACCTCGATCAGGCCATTCGGAAGTTGCAGGGCTTGAACATGCGGATGCGTTATTCACCGAAACCGATTGTGGTCGCGCCGACGGGGCTTGCGTTGGGTGGCGGGTGCGAGATCACGATGCACGCTTCGCGCGTGGTCGCTTCCTCTGAGACGTATATCGGACTCGTTGAACTCGGCGCGGGCGTTATCGCCGCAGGCGGCGGCACAAAAGAAATTCTGCGACGCATGATCAATCCACCGATGAAAACCGAGAATGCTGAAGTGCTTCCGTTCCTTCAGCGCGCATTCCTACAAATCAGTCAAGCCAAAGTTTCCACGTCCGCGGAAGAAGCGCGGCAGATGGCGATTCTCAATCCGCACGATCGCATTGTGCTCAATCGCGATCATTTGCTGACGGAAGCCAAGCGCGAAGTTTTGCATATGATGAATGCCGGTTATCATCCGCCCGCGCCGGAGCCGATCTATGTTGCTGGCCGCGATATGTTCGGCGCGTTGTGTGTTGGCGCTTTCATGTTCAAAGAAGGAAAATACATCAGCGAGTACGATCATCATGTTGCCAATAAACTTGCGTATGTGATGTGCGGCGGAGAATTGACTCGTCCACAGTGGGTGAGCGAGCAATATATTTTGGATTTGGAGCGTGAAGCTTTCTTATCTTTATGTGGCGAGGAAAAGTCTCAAGCGCGTATGTGGTCGCTGTTGCAAACCGGAAAGCCGTTGAGAAATTAGGAGATCGAAATGACAGCTGATCCTGTAATTGTTTCTGCGGTTCGGACTCCCGTTGGCAAAGCGAAACGAGGCGGATTAGCAACCGTTCGTCCCGACGAGATGGTGGCTACCGTTATCCGAGCCTTATTAAAGCGGACGCCGAACCTTGATCCCGCTGAAATCGAGGATGTGGTTATTGGTTGTGCGTTTCCAGAGGGCGAGCAGGGACTCAACATGGCACGCATGGGTGCATTGCGCGCTGGATTGCCTGACTCAGTTCCAGGGGAGACGATCAATCGTTATTGTGCCTCGGGTGTGCAAGCCATAGCCCACGCCGCGTATGCAATCCAAAACGGACAAATTGAAATAGCCATCGCGGGTGGGGCAGAGTCCATGACGATGGTGCCGATGGCAGGTTATAAATTTTCACCCAATCCATATTTTGCACAAGATCTGCCTCATTATTACACCAATATGGGTTTGACCGCTGAGAACGTGGCGTTGAAATATGAAATCAGCCGCGAAGATCAAGATGCCTTTGCATTGAAGAGTAATCAGAAAGCCGCGCAGGCTGTTGACTCTGGGCTCTTTGATCCTGAGCTTGTACCTGTTGATGTCGAGATTACTGAACTTGGTGCGGATGAAAAACTGATGAAGAAATCCTTCACAGTGAAGCGCGATGAAGGTCCGCGTGTCGATACGTCGCTCGAAGCGCTTGCTCAACTAAAACCGGCTTTCAAAGAAGGCGGGATGGTCACCGCTGGAAATTCATCGCAAATGTCCGATGGCGCAGCGGGTGTAGTAGTGATGTCCGCGGAAAGAGCCGCACAATTGGGATTGAAACCGTTAGTGCGATTCATTTCGTTCGCGGTTGGAGGTGTTCCGCCTGAATTGATGGGCATTGGACCCATCGTCGCGATCCCCAAAGCCTTGAAAGTCGCGGGCCTTTCCCTGAATGACATTGACCTGATAGAATTGAACGAAGCCTTTGCGGCGCAATCACTGGCAGTGATCCGTGAGCTTGATATGGACGAGAGCAAGGTCAACGTCAATGGCGGAGCGATTGCGCTGGGACATCCGCTTGGATGCACGGGTGCAAAAAATACCACGCAACTCATTTATGAAATGGGCCGCCGCAAGTCCAAGTATGGCATGGTGACCATGTGTATTGGCGGCGGTATGGGCGCCGCGGCAATCTTTGAAAATCTACAGTGATCAAATATGTCATTGCGAGCAAAGCGAAGCAATCTCAAATAACTGTCAAATGATTGCGTAGCTAAACAATGAGACTGCCACGGCCCTTCGGGTCTCGCAATGACAATAGAATAATAAAAAGGAGAATTGAAATGCCTCTCACAATTTCTGATCTGATGTCTAGGATGCCCGGCGCCTTTTTACCAGAAAAGGCAGTCGGCTTGGATGTGGTAATCCAATTTAAATTCACCGGCGCTGAATCTGGAAGTTGGTTCGCAACCATCAAGGATGGTAAATGCGCTGTGGCGCAGGGCGATGCACCTTCACCGAAAATGACTTTGACTGCCGACTCTGCGGATTACATCAAGATCTTCACCGGCGAGCTGGATGGCATGCAAGCCTTCATGCAGGGCAAACTCAAACTGGGCGGCGACTTGAACCTCGCCATGAAGTTGATGCAGATGTTCAAGATACGATAGCAGAAAAATCATCGTCATGGCTTTGACGATGATTTTCCGTTTGTTGTTCTTCATTGATTTCTAATTTGTATATCACTTAACCCTTGACGAATCATTAATTGCGGGGGTATAAGTCGCAAGGCTTTATGAGCACATATCCTAAGCAGGTTCGAAAGGAGGTGATCGTTATGGACGCCGACGGAAGTAAGTCCGGCGATGATTCTTCTATTCCGCTTATATCCTCCGAAATGCAATTTGTTCGGGGCAGCCTGACGCGCGCCCATCTTAGCGGTCACTTCCTTGTTTCCTGTTGCCGCGCATAATCAGAACGCGTCACGCATCCCTGACCAATTGCCACCTTCGGAGAATTGTCGAAGGTGGTTTTATTTTTCTGAACACAGAAAATATGATCACCTACATTGCAATGAAACCTTTGGAGGTTCATCATGGGAATCTTTACAACAATCTTTGCCAATCCAGCCCGACTTTCCGTGTTTGCACGAGGGAACATTATTAAAGTCTCGAAGAAATTGGTGGAAAGCGGCCAGGTGGAGGCCTCCGCAGTCCTTGAAAAAATGAATACCGCCCCAAGTGGATTAACCAACGAAGAGGCGGAAGCTCGTCTGGAACAATACGGCCCCAATGAGATTGCAAAGGAAAAACATCAAACCTTGCTCATGCGCCTTTGGGACAATATCAAGAACCCTTTGGTTATATTACTTACGGTGTTGGGCATCGTCACATATATTACAGGGGATGTTCCTGGCACTATAGTAATTTTCATGATGGTCCTGCTTGGAATCGTACTGCGTTACTTTCAAGAAAGCCGCGCTGATTCGGCGGCTGAAAAACTAAAGGCGATGGTTAGTACCACGGCAACTGTCATGCGCGATGGCAAGCGTCAGGAGATTGAATTAAAAAATTTGGTACCCGGCGATATTGTCCTTCTTTCTGCCGGAGATATGAGTCCAGCTGATGTGCGCCTGCTCTCGGCCAGAGATCTTTTTCTCAACCAAGCTGCACTGACAGGCGAGTCGATGCCAGTTGAAAAGATTCCGGCAGTTGTCACGGTAAATGAAGATAATCAGAATCCGCTAGAGATGCAGAACGTCTGCTTCATGGGATCAAACGTTGAAAGCGGAACTGGCACGGCGGTCGTCATCCAAACCGGAAGTGAGACGTATTTCGGATCATTGGCCGGAAGCATCGTCGGGAAACGCCAACTTACCAGTTTTGACAAAGGCGTGAATGGCTTTACTTGGCTGATGATTGGTTTCATGGTTGTGATGGTTCCGCTTGTTTTCCTTTTCAACGGGTTGAGCAAAGGGAATTGGTTGGAAGCCTTTTTATTTGCGCTCGCCGTCGCCGTCGGTTTGACGCCCGAAATGTTGCCGATGATCGTTACCGTCAACTTATCTAAAGGCGCGATTTCAATGTCGAAGAAGAAAGTGATTGTCAAACGCTTGAATTCGATCCAGAACTTTGGCGCTATGGATGTTCTTTGTACCGATAAGACTGGCACGATCACTGAGGGCAGAATTGTCCTTGAGAAATATTTGGATGTGAAAGGGAATACCAGCGAACGTGTGCTTAATTACGGATACATGAATAGCTACTATCAGACTGGTTTGAAGAACCTGATGGACGAAGCTATTCTCAATCATATCAACCTAAATGACGATTTGCAGGTCGATGAGCTGTATCGAAAGATTGATGAATTACCTTTCGATTTCCAGCGCAGGCGCATGTCGGTGATTGTAGAAGACAACCAGGAACAGCATATCCTGATTTGCAAAGGCGCAGTCGAAGAGATCATGCAACTCTCCACGCATGTTGAGGTAAATGGTGAAGTTTTGGAAGTAACACCTGAACATGATGAGCATCGCAAAGAACGCATCAAGCAGCTAAATTCTGATGGTTTTCGCGTGATTGCTGTAGCTTATCGCGTCTTCCCGAATGGACCGGATGAACCGCATTACACGGTTCAAGATGAATCGAATCTGACGCTTCTGGGTTATCTGGCTTTCCTTGATCCGCCGAAGGCGAGTGCATCCGAGGCTTTGAGCAAACTTCATATCAATAACGTCAATGTAAAGATATTAACCGGCGATAATGATATTGTTACGGGCAACATTGCTAATCAAGTTGGCTTACCGATAGATCGGATTCTGCTCGGAAGTGAAATTGAAGGAATGGATGATGGACAGTTGGCCGAGCTTGCTGAAAACGTCTCGATTTTTGCCAAGCTTTCCCCATCGCATAAGGAAAGGATCATCCGCGCTTTGCAGAGCAAAGGTCACGTTGTTGGTTTTTTAGGCGACGGCATCAATGATGCTCCCGCGCTCAAAGCCGCGGACGTTGGCATCTCTGTAAACAGTGCGGTGGATATTGCTAAAGAGTCTTCGGATATTATCTTGCTCGAAAACAGCTTGTTGGTTCTGGAAGAAGGCGTTATTGAAGGACGCAAGGTATTTGGGAATATTACCAAATATATTAAGATGGCGGCTTCTTCGAACTTTGGCAATATGTTTAGTGTGATGGGAGCCAGCCTGATCTTGCCCTTCCTGCCGATGTTGCCGCTTCAAGTGTTGACTAATAACCTGTTATATGATTTCTCTCAAACGGCCATCCCAACCGATACGGTGGACGCTGATTGGCTGGTGAAGCCGCGCAAATGGGAGATCGGTTCGCTGCGGCGATATATCCTCTATATTGGACCAATCAGTTCAATCTTCGATTACACGACGTTCTTCATCATGTGGTTCGTCTTCCATTGCTCGAACAACCCGACTCTTTTCCAAACCGGATGGTTTGTGGAGTCAATTTTTACACAGACGTTGATCATCCACGTCATCCGTACGAACAAAATTCCTTTCATCGAAAGCTGGGCGAGCAAGTCCTTAATAACAACATCTCTGGTAATCGTGGCTATTGCGGCTTGGTTGACCGTATCGCCTCTGGCCAAGATTTTGGGATTCGTAGCTTTGCCCGGGTTATATTGGCCTCTGCTGGCAGGGATGCTCATCGCTTATGTAGCTCTCACTCAAATGGTCAAAGTCTGGTTCATTCGGCGGTTTGGGGAATAACCAGAAAGTTCCGTATAATGTTTTCAAGTGGAACGCTTCTCGGCAGGGCGTCCCACTTTTGCTTCTTGCCAGCGTCTGATTTCGAGTCTATACTTTACTAAAATCCTAACGCCAAAGGAGATCAGACATGAACAATGTTCGAGATTTGATTCGCAGGAAGGGCAGTGAGGTTTTCTCGATCAAGCCCAAAGACTCTGTGTTCGCTGCCATGAAGATGATGGCGGAAAACAATACAGGTGCGCTATTGGTCATGGAAGCGGATAAGGTGGAAGGGATTGTCTCTGAGCGCGATTGTGTTCGGAGGGTGGATATTCAGGGAAAATCGTCGAAGGATACAATCGTCAGCGAGATCATGACCAGCAAGGTGTTATATGTCGAGGCTAGTCAGTCTTTGGATGAATGTATGGCAGTGATGATTGATAAAAATATCAGGCATTTGCCGGTTTATGAAAACGGGAAACTCGCCGGATTGATTTCCGTGCGCGATGTGCTTAAAGAAGTTGTGGATTACCAGAAGCTCATGATTTCACAACTCGAACATTACATCTCAAACAGTCGCTAACGCAGAGTTACTGAAAGTTTGTAAGCTGTTAGTCTTTGTAGAAAGCTAGGAATCAAAAATCCGTTCCAATCTAGCTGGAGCGGATTTTTGATTTTACTGGGGGATCGTTGTTGGGGCAACCGATTCGGTGGGAACGAGATTTTGCCAAATGTTATAGGTAACGACCTTATAGTCGGTGCGAGCTTTAGTGAGCCAATCATTGAACGCTGTTTGGCGGGCCTGATCATATGTGCTTGCATCGAGCGGAACCGTCTCGTGAGCAAGCACTTGAATGATGTGGTAACCGAACTGGCTCTTGACCGGTTGGCTTATCTCACCAACCTTTAGCGAGAAAGCCGCCGCATCGAATTCTGGAACCATGACGCCGCGTGCAAACCAGCCGAGGTCTCCACCTTTATCTTTAGTGCCGGTATCAGTCGAGACTTCTGCCGCAACTTTGGCAAAGTCCTCGCCGTTGAGCAGACGCTGGCGAACCGTATTCGCAGTCGCCTCATCCGCAACCAGAATATGGCGCGCCCAAATTTCATCTTGTGAACGAGGCGTGTTGGCGGTAATGACATCCATCAGTTTTTGACGAAGCATGTTCGCTTCATACATCGCGCGTAATTGATCCGCCGTGATTCCCAACGTTCCATAATTGGCAACGCTTGTTGCGTAAGTCTGTTGAAAGCCCTGAAGAGTATAAGGTGTGGGGGTTGGAAATGGCGTATCAGTTGGGCCGGCCGTTAAAGTTGCAGTCGGCGAACCGATTGCTGTGGAAATGACTGTTGCAGAAGATGGAGGTGCGCCTGTCGTTGTCAGGGACGGGACCAACGGAGTATTCATCGGTGCAATGGTATTTGTTGGCGGATTGGTCAGAGTGGGAACGATGGTTGGGGTTGGTGTAATTGTTACCAGAGCCAGTGTTTGTGGTGATAGAGTCGGAAAGGTTATTGTGGTCGGTGTAATCGTCGGGGTGGGCGAGCCGTTCGGATAAAAATTATACGCGCCTCGAATCTCCGCATCCACTTCCGCCTTGCTGACCGTAATGCCGCGCTTGGTCGCCTCCTGTCGGACCAACTCTTCGTCGATCATTTGATCAAGAACAGATTCTCCGAGGCTGGTGGGATCACCTAACTGAGTCTGAATTTGCTGCAACTCCTGGCTATAATCCATTCCAAACATTTGGCCATATTGTTGATACATCGAATATTGGTTTTGCAAACTTTGGATTTGTAGTCGGACACGTGCCTGCCATTCGCTGACCGTGATGTTAACCTTGCCAATGTTTGCGACTGGCTGCCGAGCCTGAAGGTAATCGTTGTACAAAATTGCGTAGCCAATCAGACCCGCAACGACAACGAGTAAACCAATAAACGAAAACAGAATGATATTCGTCTGTCTTCGTTCGCGTTCGAGACGCGCCAGATGTTTTTTGGTGTGAACTACGGGTTTCTCTTCCCGCGGGTTTGCCATGTTGTATCGTGCTCCTAATTATAGAAAATAAGGGCATGGAATGTTCCATGCCCTGACGGTTTATCCTTAACGGTTATCTTCAAAGCGCGAACTGGTGAACGGCAGCAACGCGATATGACGGGCGCGTTTCACTGCGGTAGCCAAAGCGCGTTGGTGGCGCGCACAGTTACCTGTTTGACGGCGAGGGCGGATCTTGCCTTCATCCGTGACGAAGCGCCTCAGCATGTCCGCTTTTTTGTAATCAATGCTCAAGCTTTTATCAGCGCAGAATTGACAGGTTTTCGGACGTGCATAATAACGGCGTTCGCCCGGCGCGCCTTCTGCTTCCGCGTTGTTATTGGTTCTTTCATCAGCCATTTTTCACTCCATATATTTTAGAACGGAAATTCATCTTCATTGGCAACTGGCTCAACATCTTCCGGATGCGGAGTTTCCTGATTTTGATTCGCATCGCGCCGTTCGCCCAACATCATCATCTCATTGGCCACAATCTCAACGCTGGTATGTTTCTGTCCTTCTTTGTCGTCCCAGCGGCGGGTTTGTAAGCGACCCTCAATATACACCTGCTGACCTTTGGTCAAATATTGCTTGCAGATTTCAGCCAGGTTGCCCCATGCCACAATGTTGAACCATTCGGTTTCAGCATGACGCTCTCCGTCTGCGCTGTTCCATGACCGGCTAACGGCCACTGTAAAAGTAGTCACTGGCCGACCTGAAGGTGTGTAACGCATTTCAGGGTCCTTGCCAAGGTGCCCAATGACCATCACTTTATTTAAACCTCGGCTCATATTAATCTCCTTTATAAGATAAAGACCGAGCGACAAAACTTATCCGACCGACGTCAGCATATGGCGCAGGATCGCTTCCTGATAACGAATATTTTGTTCCAAGCCAGATGCGCTTTGTGGATTTAGAGTAATGTTGAAGAGCACATACTGACCATCGCGATGCTTCCGAATTTCGTAAGCCATCCGGCGCTTGCCCCAAATGTCCATTTTATCCACATTGCCTCCGGATTCAGAAACCCAGCCTTTGACACGGTCCACGACACCATTGAAGGACGTTTCGTCCAAGTCGGGCTGAATCACGCACACCAATTCGTATTTATTCATGAGGGATGCCTCCTTTCCGTGGGATTGCTCAAGTTCACGCCGTGGGCGAGTCAAGAGCGGAAAGGCACGTATAAGACGTACCTTGTTAATCAAGTTCATTGTACGCTAAGTTATTGATTTTGTGGAGGGTCAATGCAATCTTGAAACGCTTCATTCATCTGACGTAAATCGGGTTGCTAAAAATCCAGCCTCGTTTGTGCCCGAGATATCTTCTGGATGCTTCGACTCGATAAACTCCCGGTTCAGTCGTGATGTGCAGTGCGATGTTTTGATTTTTCCACTTTTGAATCACTATACCATTTTTGATTAACCTGATCTCAGCGGCAGATGGTGTTCGCGCTTGTAATGTGACACCGCCTCGAGCTGGGATTTCATCTCCCATAATAACATCCGCCTCACGTCCCTGAGCAGTGAAGCGAAAACCGCGCGTTGGGGCGGGGAGGTCATATCCGATAAAGCAGTGTCCAGCGGATAACGAATCATAGATCATCTTTTTATCTAAGGTTGCATCGCCGGTCAATGGCGCGGGAAGAATGACATGTGTATTGATGGTTTTGAAATGAAACTCATAAGGAAAAATGACGCGTCGAAAAGCGCCAAGATGCATTTCATGGGCATGAGCATCCGAGCCACCAATTGCAACTACTCGATTATTGGTAAGCAATTCATCCCATTTGCGAAGCGTGGCGGGAATTGGATGACGTGCAATGAATTCAGGAAAGAATGCGTAGAGTGCGCCGTGCAATTTGGTCGGAACAATAGTCTTGAGTTCACTTAACCCGTTCCAGAGTTCGATGCCGGTAAAATGTGTGACCGACCAATCCACCCATGAAATATCCGTCTCGTGGAACGCGGGCGCAGCAGGATCGTTGGGATGCGCAAGAAAGGATAATCCGCCCGATTCGCGTACCGCGTTGATGAGCATTTGCGGGTCGTCCGCGAAAGGGGCTAATTCTTTTTCTGCACCAAATACAAGCAGATGATTCTTTTGCGGATTACGATCTTGATCGTGTATTTCTTGACCGATCAACATCAGAACTTTTCTTTTGCCATCTTTTATGTAACCCTCAAATCCAGACACGAGCACATTGTGGTCAGTAACGATGACCGCATCTAGGCCGCATTTAAACGCTGCCTCTGCGATATCTTGATGGCTTCCCCCTCCATCTGAATAAAGGGTGTGCATATGCAAATTGACAATAATCTCATGCATGGTTATCTCTTGCATTTGATACGAGCGCTAAATTAATTTCCACTCATCTGACATTGGTTGACGAGTTTCCTTTATAACAGGTATAATTTGCCCGCTGATTTTTCAGGAGGCACAATCATGATTAAGTTTCTGGACATCGCGCTGATTATAATCGCCGTCGGGCTGATCCTCAGCGTCATTATGCAAAGTAAAGGAGCCGGCCTCGGCGGCCTGACCGGATCCGATGCAAGTACGATTTTTACGGCCCGCCGCGGCGTCGAACGCGTTCTGTTCTGGGTCACGATCGTTTTGAGTATTTTGTTCTTTGGTCTGGCGATCACAGTCCTCTTCATCACGCACTAAACCTGACTTTTTGAAAGGCCGTCCCTTCGCGTTTTCTTTGACGCGTCTCGGCAGCGGCCTTTCTTTTTTGTCTAATCATTAAACCTTCATGAAACGATTACGCTGGCAGATTTTGGTGGTGGCGATCACGCTGATTGTTGTGGCAGTGCTTTTGCTCAGCCAGCAACCGATTCTCGCGCCGACATTATCTCAGCCTTCAAGCGGCGGAATTTATAGTGAAGCTTTAATTGGCTCGTTGGGCCGCCTGAATCCGCTTTTGGATTGGAATAATCCCACGGATCGTGACGTGGACAGTTTAGTGTTCAGTGGCTTGATCAAATTCGATGCGCGCGGTTTGCCGCAACCGGATTTGGCTGAATCGTGGGGCGCTACGCCAGACGGCACGGTCTATAACTTCACCCTTCGTTCAAATGCGGTCTGGCAGGACGGTACGCCTGTCACAAGCGATGATGTGCTTTTTACCATTGACCTTATCAAGTCTAGTTCCTTTTTTCCGCAAGACATCAAGGATTTGTGGAATCAAATCACCGTAACAAAACTGAATGACCAAAACCTTAAATTTACATTGCCAGAACCATTTGCGCCATTCCTCGATTATTTGACATTTGGGATACTTCCTAAGCACATCCTCGCCTCCACGCCGCCCAATCAACTTGCCAGCGCTAATTTTAATATCAGCCCTGTCGGCTCCGGCCCTTATAAATTCGATCACTTCGTGGTGGAAAGCGGACATGTTGCTGGCGTGGTGCTTACACTTAGTGATAATTATTATAGTCAGAAGCCTTATATCCAGCAAGTTGTCTTTCGTTATTATCCTGATTCAAAGTCCGCTTATGACGCGTTCAAACAGGGCGAGGTGCTCGGCATCAGCCAGTTGACATCCGATGTGTTGCCCGAGGCACTGGCCGATCCAAATCTTATGGTGTACACCACCAGCCTGCCGCAAATGTCCATCGTGTTGCTGAATTTAAATAATAACGCAGTTTCTTTTCTTCAGGACGCGAATGTTCGCCGGGCTTTGACGCTGGGCTTGAACCGCGATTATATTATTTCTGCTTTCTTGAAGGGCGAAGGCATTGTGGCTGATGGACCAATCCTGCCCGGTTCATGGGCGCACTATGATGGCATCGAGCACATTGGATACGATCCCGATGCGGCTGTTTCTTTACTGAAGCAAGAAAGTTATGTGATTCCGTCCAGCGGTGGCACGGTTCGTTCTAAAGGCAATCAATCTTTGAGTTTCACTCTCTTATATCCGCAGGATGCATTGCACACGCAGATTGCCAAAGCAATTCAACAGGATTGGGCACAAATCGGTGTGCAGGCCAATATCCAGGGCATGCCGTATGATCAATTGATTTCCAGTTCACTTACATCACGCAGTTATGAAGCTGCTCTGGTTGATCTTAACCTCGCGCGTACGCCGGACCCTGATCCGTATCCGTTCTGGCATCAATCGGAAGCCACCGGCGGACAAAACTACTCGCAGTGGGACAATCGCGCCGCAAGTGAATATCTTGAACAGGCGCGCACGGAAACTGACTTCACGGTCCGGGCGCGACTCTATCGCAATTTTCAAGTGGTCTTCACCAAAGATTTGCCTTCATTGCCATTGTATTATCCCGTCTATAATTATGGTGTAAGTTCACAAGTACATGGAGTTCAAATTCCCATGCCAATGTATGATACCAGTAACCGACTGAGCCTTCTTTCCGATTGGTATCTTGTTACACGTCGAACGATTGAGCAAACACCAGTGCCGACTGCTCCTTAGTATAGCAATATAAGTGCAGAAAAGATTTTCCGTTCAGTTTGCGAATCAGAATAGGAGATGACATGCTCGAACAAGCTTTGCAATACGCCGGTCAAAACCGCGAACAATTCTTGAATGAATTAAAAGATTTCCTGGCGATTCCGTCCATTTCAACGGATCCCGAACATAATGCGGATATGCAAAAAGCCGCTGAATGGGCCGCCACCCAACTGCGTTCCATCGGTATGGATAACGTGCAGATCATGCCGACCGGCGGACATCCGGTTGTTTATGGTGAATGGTTGAACGCGGGGAAGAAAACACCCACCGTGATGATCTATGGTCATTATGATGTTCAGCCGCCTGATCCGCTCGATCTATGGACAACGCCGCCGTTCGAGGCAGCCGTGCGCGGCGATAATCTTTATGCGCGCGGCTCCGCGGATATGAAGGGACAGGTGATCGCTTCGTTGAAAGCCGTCGAGTCGGTGATGAAGTCGGGTGACATGCCGATTAATCTTAAATGGCTCATTGAAGGCGAAGAGGAGATTGGATCGGAACATCTGGATGATTTCATAAAGAATCATAGGGAATTGCTGGGGTGTGATTTCTGTCTGAATATGGATGCCGGCATACTCGGGGAAGATAGACCCTCAATCACAATTGGACTGCGCGGCTTGGCGTATTTTGAATTGCGCGTCGATGGTCCGAGCAAGGATTTGCATTCCGGTCTGTATGGCGGCACGGTTCATAACCCTGCTCAAGCGTTGGCAGAATTGATCGCGGGCATGCATGATAAAAAGGGCAAAGTCATGTTGCCGGGCTTTTACAATAAAGTCCGCAAGTTAAGCAAAAAAGAGCATCAGGATTTTGCGCGGCTGCCTATTAGTGGAAAAGAGATTAAGAGTCAAACCGGCGTACCCGCGTTGTGGGGTGAACCCGCGTTCACGCCTGCTGAACGTCTCGGTGCGCGGCCCACACTTGAAGTCAATGGATTGCTTTCGGGCTTCACGGGCGTCGGTTCAAAAACAGTTTTGCCTGCCTGGGCAATGGCGAAGATTTCATGCCGCCTCGTTCCAGATCAAACTCCGGAAGAAACCACGAAGCAGATGAAGAAATATTTAAAAGAGAACGCGCCGAAAGATATTAAGTGGGAACTTACTTATTTGCATGGTGCGGGCGCAGCGTTAACCGGCACGGACAACATTGGTGTCAAAGCGCTCTCAAAAGCGTTGGAAACGATTTGGGGCAAGAAGCCATACTTCCCGCGCGAAGGCGGCTCTATCGGCGTAGTTGTGCAGCTTCAACAGCATCTTGGCGTGGAGTCCGTTCTTTCGGGTTTTGGGCTTCCCGATTGCGATGCTCATTCTCCGAACGAGAAACTTCATTTACCTACCTGGTATCGTGGCATTGACACGTTGATTCATTTTATCTATAACCTGAAAGCATAATGGAAGATCGAATTATCACTTACGGCGGTCAGGCCGTGATCGAAGGCGTGATGATGCGCGGGCAGAAGGCTTTTGCCATTGCCATGCGCGCACCAGACGGCAAGATTGTCCTTCATAAAGAAAAGCTGGACGCGATTTATCAATCGCGCGTTACCAAGATTCCTTTTTTGCGAGGTGTGATTTTGTTGTGGGATGCGCTGGGACTTGGAATGCGTGCATTGACGATTGCCGCGAATACGCAAACCGGTGAAGATGAAAAACTGGAAGGTCCGGCTCTTTACTTGACCTTGGGCTTTGCCCTCGTTTTCGGAATCGGTCTCTTCTTTTTGCTTCCCGCGGGGCTTGGCGGCTTGGCTGAAAAATATCTCGGATTGAATGTTTGGTGGAGCAATATTCTGGAAGGAATCATCCGCCTGGCTTTGTTAATCGGCTACTTGTGGGCCATCGGTTTTATGCCGGATGTGAAGCGTCTGTTCATGTATCATGGCGCGGAACATAAGACAATCAATGCCTTTGAAGCTGGCGCGGAATTGACCCCTGAATCGGTTGCGAAGTTTTCGCGGGAGCACCCGCGTTGCGGTACAGCCTTCCTGTTAACTCTAGTTCTGCTTTCCATCATTGCCTTTGCATTACTTGGTCCATTGCCAATCTTCTGGCGTTTGGTAAGCAGAATATTGTTCATTCCCATTTTGGCAGGCATCGCACTTGAGTACATTCGCTGGACGGCCAATCATTTGAACAATCCAATTGTCCGCTTATTGATTAAACCAAACCTGGCTTTGCAATCGCTGACTACGCGCGAGCCAGACTTGTCCATGCTGGAAGTGGCGATCAACTCATTCCAAACGATGCGACAAGCTGAACAGGAAATCACACTTTGAATCCAAAGCCGCCTATGGGCGGCTTTATTGTTTATTGATGGCTGTTGTTTTATGAACTTTTCTTTATATTTTCACATTCCGTTTTGCATTCATCGTTGCGCCTATTGTGATTTCAATACATACGCTGGTCAGGAAGATTCCATTGCTGCTTATGTAAATGCATTATGCAAAGAGATTGAGTTTGTGGGTCCAAGATTCCCTGATAGCAATAAAGTTCATACAATTTTCTTCGGCGGTGGAACACCTTCCTTGCTTTCACCGAATCAATTTGAGTTGATTTTTCGTTCACTTCATAAGCATTTTGCCTTGACCAAAAATGCCGAAATTACCATTGAAGCGAATCCCGGAACGGTAAGCCTTGAGCACCTAAAAAAAATACGCGCTCTTGGAATCAATCGTATAAGCTTTGGAGTTCAATCGGCGAATAGCGAAGAATTGCGCATGCTGGAGCGCGCTCATGATTTCTTCGATGTGATCAATTCTGTGGGCTGGGCGCGCTCGGTAAGCTTTGATAATCTTAGCCTCGATTTGATTTATGGTCTGCCTGAACAAACTCTCCCAACTTGGCAATCAACTGTAAAAAGAATCCTCGATTTGCACCCTGACCACATCTCTGCCTATGCCTTGACGCTTGAACATGGAACACCGTTTGGGCAGTGGTTGTCGCAGGGTTTGCTTCCATTACCCGATCCTGATCTTGCGGCGGATATGTACGAATGGGCAGGCGAAGCTTTTGAATCGGCGGGCTTGGTTCAATATGAAATTTCAAATTGGGCAAAGCCAAGCTGTGAATGTATTCATAATCTTCAATATTGGCGCGGATTGCCTTATCTGGGTCTAGGTGCGGGTGCGCATGGATATGCCAATGGTTATCGTTATTCAAATGTGTTGCGAATCAAAACTTATATTGACCGGCTTAGTTCTTTTTACTCACAATTCCCGAACCTTGAATTTCCTCTTTCGCCCGCTGTAGTTAATAATCATCGCCAAACTCGGCGTGATGATATGTCCGAGTATATGATGACCGGATTGAGATTAACGCGCGAGGGAATTACCGCCTCCGCTTTCCGTCAGAGATTTGGAAGCGAATTGAAAGATGTTTATCAAAAAGAGATTGATGAACTGATTCTTCTCGGTCTGCTTGAATGGAATCAAAAGACTTCCGAAAACTCTGAATCTTGGGAAGTCTTAAGATTAACAAAACGCGGACGTCTGCTGGGCAATCAGGTATTCATGCGGTTCGTTGAATAATTATGGATTCTTGAGAGTGCTACCAATCAAGATTCCATTTGCCCAGTAATATCCTGTATCTCCGGCTGGCAAGAGATCATAAGTATAAGGTTGATTGGATGCGATGTCTTCGATCTTTGTAATTAGTTTGCCATCCAAGTCGTCGCCTACAACAAGATCGCCCATGAGCCTCCCATCCGCGGTTGGATGACCGGGAGACGCCCAAAGTTCGCGCCCGTTTTGGAGAATGACATGAACGAATATGTGTCCCTCGGGAACCGGAACTTTGGATGTTTTGAGAATCGTGGATGCGACTCGCAGCCCATTCAAATCTTGAGTCCACACTGCATCACCCACTTTAAGATTCTCAACAGCGATCGCTCCGTTAGGCGTATCAATAAGCGTTCCCGCTGAAAGACATAGTGTAGGGCCGCAAATCATCCCAACTGGGCAAGGCGTTGATGGAGGTTTTTGTGAAGATTTCGTTGCTTTAGGTGGTGGCGGTGCATTGCTTGGACAAAGCAACGGTTCGAGGCCGGTAGGTTTGAATCCATAAGCCGCGCGGCAGGTATTGTCCACTGCGTAAATTGCGTTAATTGGATAATATGGACTGCTGGCTATCGGTGAGCCTGCCTGCGCATTTGTGAAGCGATCGTTGTAGTTGAACATGCCGGGGTTCTTCAATCCAGCGTCCGCCCAGACACCCCACATGAATGAAGGTCCAGCAAGCGATTGCTTGAAAGCAAAATCAACCACATTTGGATTCTTGGGATCGATCCGCACCCATGCCAAATCCGGATCATCTCCCTGACCTTGATTGAAGATCACCGTTTCGTAGCCATCGCCGGGGTAAGGGGCGCTGGTCGTCGCATTCGCATCCGATTTTTCAGGCGAGGCGCCGCCGGTGTCATGGTTGGGATCCGTGTAGACCTTAACCCCATTTGTTGACCAGTCGGTCGTATAGGGAGGTTGCGCCCATACCAAAACATCGCCAAAGCCATCGCGATCTTTATCTATTTCAACGCCGTAATCAATGTTGATGGGATCGTTTGGATTACTGCCAATCAAGGTGATAAAGACATAATACCAATTGTCGTCCGAGGTGATTTGAAATGTGTTGATATCCAGGCTTGGTATATAGGTCATATCCTTTTGTGTGAAGGGACGTTCAAAAAGATTGATGTTGTATGAGTCACCGTAGGGTGCGCGATGTTGAGATGCTGTCCCCGAGGAATCAACATCATACATCAACGTCCCAGTGGGATTGACATCCGCTGGTGTCATCGAGTGGGTAATAGGTGGAGTTGAGGTGGCAGCTGACGTAGGGGTTGACGCTGGAGATGTTGTGGGCGTCGCGGCTGCGTTCGGTGGTGTCCCCTGCGGGGAACTCTGTTGTTGAGGGGCCGTAGCAGAGGGCAGATTACAAGACAGGGCTGCCGCGATCAGAACGACAATTGTAAACAGGATAGAAGACCGTTTCATATTCTCTCTCCTTGTCATTCACATTATGCATTTTTTTCAAATAATTCGCAATCACACATTATGGGGATATCGAAGTGAGAATCCGCTTATAAACTCCTGTCAGATCGTTCAGCCCCGACCCGAAAGCGGCGCGGGCCTCCGACGAACCGATCAATAATCCCGGAACCTTGGCATCAGTGTGCCTCCGCGTGGATAGATCCTCCATATTGCCGTGGTCGGATGTAATTAGAATCAATCCATTCTTATCATCCCAATGATCCAGCAAGCCGCTTAACACCACATCAAATGTTTTGAATTGCTCGATGGCCCAATTCATATCCTGTTTGTGACCGGCATAATCGCTGGCCCAATATTCGAAGAACGCAAAGTCATATTGACCTGCCAGTTCAGCTAGTTTGCTGCCCGCATCCCGCGCTTCATAGATTGGTGCATCCGGGAAGCCCAACATGCCGCGCCAGCCGTTGCCCGTAAAGTCAGCGGATAGAGCGTGTCCCGCGTAATAACCCTCTTTGTCGAACAGACTCAATCCGGCTGAGGTGACCGCCAACGGAATCGCGGAGTACAGCCGTTTGCCTGAATCCACGCCATCAAAATAGCGCGGCGGATAAGCGTTAAGCAAGGCTGCGGTTTTGTTATTTTTAATCACCTGCGAAAATAAATTTCCATTGAGGAGATATTTTGCAACCGTCGGGTTGGGCTTCGGCCCGTAATGCTCGCCGATCTCTTGAGGGACATTGATTCCTGTCAATAAAACCGCTTGCCCAGTTGCGGATTGTGGTAAGCCATTTACACCGAGCGCCGCATCGAGCGGAAGGAGAGTGGCGCGTTCGCCTACATATGGCGCCGACTTTGCTAATAATTTATTTCCACCAAGCAGACTTTGCAGGAACGGCATTTCTAGGCGGGCAAATGGATTGATGTTGGGATTGTCAACCCCGAGACCGACTCCATCAAGAAAAATGAATAAGACGTGCATTTGTACCAATAATCCTTTTTGGAATTCGTTTAAGCTTTTTGAAATAGAAACCATGCAGAAGGCCGGTCGCGTCTATCTGTGCCATTTTTTCGCCAAAGCATGCAAAAGCCTTGAGCTTGGATTAGCTCAAGATCCGATGCGACCAGACCGCGTCCGAGTTGAGGCGTTTTAAAGATTCCATACATTAGCCAATAGCCATTAGAAGCGAGCACTCGGTTTAATTGAGTGATGTAATTCAGCTTTTGTTCAATGCCGTGAAAGCATCCCATATCGAGCGCCAAATCGAATGAGCCGTCAATCCCATTGAGTTTGGTTACATCGCCAACGCGCAGGTCGGCTTGGATGTTTGCACTTTTGATTTTACGTTTTGCAATCTGAATAGCGCGCGGCGCGAAATCAACCCCGACCACTTGCCAGCGGTTTTGAACGAGAGTGATGACATTGGTACCGGTGCCGCAACCCAGATCAATGGCACGGCCCACTGGATGTTTGGAAATGAAGTCGAGAAGCTCCGGAGGAGCAATGCCGCTATCCCAAGGCGGACGCCTGAAATACCAGAAATTGAAGTGGGTGCGGCGAAGAAAATTCATGAGGTAAAATAATTGCTGTGAATTCCAATAAAGTCATCTCAAGGTTGTGACAACTCACACTTTGACAATTCAACCTTATTCTTTTACAATCACGTAGCTGGCATCATTCCATTTTCGGGAAAGGTTGTCATGAAAGAGTATACCACTGAGTTTATCCGCAATATCGCGCTGGTTTCGCATGGCAGCGCGGGCAAGACCATGTTGGCAGAATCGTTTCTGCATTTAACGGGGGCGACGACTCGCCTTGGAAAGATCGAAGACGGGACAACGATCTCGGATTACGATGAAGAAGAGATCCGAAGAAAGATTTCCATTTACACAACTGTTCTTCCAGTTGAATATCGCGACCATAAGATCAACGTGTTGGACGCGCCGGGCTTCACTGATTTTGTCGGCGAAGTGATTTCAGCACTTAGCGTTGCAGATGGTGCGGTGGTGTTGGTCGATTCTGTGTCTGGCGTGGAAGTCGGCACGGAAGTAGCGTGGCGTTACGTTGATGAATTCAAGTTGCCGCGCTTTGTTGTGATCAACAAACTCGACCGCGACAACGCCGACTTTACCAAGGCTTACTCATCGATCGAAGAATATGCTCATGCACGCGGCGAGCGTCTGGTCAAAGTGCAATTACCCATCGGCGAGAAGCACGACTTCAAAGGCGTGATTGATTTGATTTCTATGAAAGCTTTCATGGCCGATGGCAAAACCGTAACGGATATTCCCGCCGATATGATGGCGGCCGCGAAAGAAGCACATGGCGTTTTGGTTGAAGCCGCCGCGGAAGGCGAAGACACACTGCTTGAAAAATATCTCGAAGCCGGTTCTCTCTCGGACACAGAGCTGATCGTCGGTTTAAAAGATGTGGTTCGCTCTGGTGCCTTTATCCCGGTTTATTGCGCCGCAGGCGGTCGCGAGATCGGCATCTTGCCTTTGCTCAATGGCTTTGTTGATTTGATGCCTTCGCCGGCGCAGGCACCTGCGCGTGTCGCGGCTGGCAAAGCTGGCGAAGAAACTTTGACCGCATCCGATAGTGGAACACTGGCCGCGTACGTTTGGAAAACGACCGCGGATCCATTTGTCGGTAAGATGACGTATTTCCGCGTCGCCTCCGGTTCGGTCCAAGCCGATGCGCATGTGTGGAATCAAACCAAGAACGCGGAAGAGCGCATGTCCGGATTGCATATTCAGCGCGGCAAAGAATCGATCGCGGTCAAAGTAATCCATGCCGGTGATCTTGCCTCGGTCGCGAAGTTGACCGTTACAGCCACGAGCGACACGTTATGCGACAAGAATCATGCGGTGACAATTGCTCCGCCGAAATTCCCAGCCGCGTTATATCGGGTCGCGATTTCGCCGAAGACTCAAGCTGACGCCGCGAAAATTTCTCCGACACTGACTCGTCTGTGCGAAGAAGATATGACGCTCTCCTGGTATAACGAACATGCTACCGGCGAGACCGTTTTGCAAGGCATGGGTGACCAACATATTGATGTTGCCATGCATCGTGCCCAGACGAAATTTCAGGTTGGGCTTCTGCCGCATGAGCCGAAGGTTCCTTATCGCGAAGGCATCACGAAAAAAGCTTCCGCTCAATATCGGCATAAAAAACAATCAGGCGGATCGGGACAGTTCGGCGAAGTGCACTTGCGCATTGAGCCTTTGCCCACTGCTGATTTTGAATTTGCCGACGAACTGGTTGGCATGAATCTATCCAAATCCTATTTGCCTCCTATTGAAAAAGGCATTATTGCTACGATGGCACACGGCGCTTTTGCAGGCTATCCCATGAGCAACGTCAAAGTGATTGTGTATGACGGTAAAGAGCATCCTGTTGATTCGAAGCCGGTCGCGTTTGAAATTGCCGGACGTGAAGCGTTCAAGCTGGCGGTGCAGGATGCCGGCCCCGTGCTCTTTGAACCGATCATGAATGTGCGCGTCGTCGTCCCTGATATCAACATGGGTGATGTGATGGGCGATCTCAATACACGTAGAGGCCGCGTGCAAGGCACAGAGTCAGAACATGGCAACACCGTCATCGTGGCCCACGTTCCGTTAGCAGAAATGTTGCGTTACACGTCTCAACTTCGTTCCATCACTGGCGGACGCGGTTACTTCACGATGGAACTCGATCATTACGATATCGTTCCATCTCATATTGCGAGCACGATCGTCGAGGCTCACAAGAAAGAGATGGAAGCCAAGAAGGAAGAGCAATAAAGCGCAAGTTGCAAAATACAAAAAGCCGGGACGCGAAGTCTCGGCTTTTGTTTTTGATTCTAAACACAAGGACACAACCCTCAAAAAGCGAGGGCAGGCGGACACGAAGTTTTTATATTCCTTTGTGCATTTTGTGTCCTATGCCCTGTGTTCTCTCGGGGTCGTGTTTAAGATTCTCTCAGGAAGCGGTAAAATGGGGATATGCCAGTTCTTAAAAGCAGCCCGTTGATGCGCTATTATATTGACAATCAAAACGAAGTTGTTGTCCCCGGTACAACCGTTATTGAAGCATTGAACAATGCGGTAGAAAAACATCCCGCTTTGAAAGCCCAGGTTTTCGATTCCGATGGCAAACTGCGCCGCCATATCAACGTCTTTGTCAACGATGAAAATATCCGTGATCTTAAAGGCTTGGAGACAAAACTGCAAGAAGAAGATCGAATCACTTTGCTGGCTTCGATTTCCGGCGGGTAGTTATTCTTTTAATCAATATACTATAACATGAGTGCGTAGGATCAAGAATATGTTTTGGGAACAGTTTTGGCCGAGTTTAGTATCCAAAATAATTGGCGCATTCCTGGGATTCCTTGGTGCTATTTGGACGGACCGACTATTCAAAATTAATACCGACCGCGAGAAACAACTAGAAGAGAAACGTACGGTTAATTCATCTTTATCTACGATTTCTCGCGCACTTGAGCTCAACCATCAGAAGATGCAAAGTTTGGTTACTAGCTTTCTAAATCATCAGGCGCCCTTTGATGCGGCGCTGGATAGTTCGGCATGGGAAGCTTTCGAATCAGAAATTATTCAGCTTCTTCATGACTCAAGTCTGAAGCAGAGGATCGCTTATCACTTTGCAAGGCTTGAACGTATTTCAAAACTTATAGATATGCACTTTGACTTTTCTATTGGTAGTTCATCAGCATTGACCCAGGCACAGCACGTGCAAAATTTGTTGCATGATCATCTAATCCCGACCTTAAATGACCTTGTAGACGAATCGTTTGAGCTTCGTAAGGAGCTGATGGAGATACGAAGCAACGCAAGTCGAAATCTTAATAGCTTTCGTATTGTTTCTCATCAAAGTTTATTGATTTTTGTCTTGACAAATCAAGTAAGAACTGTAAAATAACCGACATCTTATAGGTAACCTTATGTTTACTCTTTACCTTTGCTCCTGTATGAGGCGGGGTTCGTAACACCGCCTCTTCAAAAATCAGCCAACGAATTGAAGGACGGTGTGCGACTCCCCGCATTCGATATGTCGAATCGGCGGCGCTTGCATGGCGTCCTTTTTGTTTTCGTTGGCTGTTTTTATTTGGTATGAGATGACACTTACACAAATTCGGAAAGCGCAAATTAGATCAATTGATGATGGGCTTGAGTCTCATGTCGGGAACACGCCTCTTATTCCGCTTCGGCGCGTGACCAGTAGCTTGCCGAGTCCAATTCAAATCTTTGCCAAAGCTGAATGGTTCAACCCCGGCGGCTCGGTTAAGGATCGTCCCGCGCTGAACATCATTCGCACTGCAATTGCAAATGGAGATTGGATTCCTGGCAAACGCTTGCTCGATTCAACTTCCGGCAACATGGGCATCTCATACGCAACCTTTGGCGCGGCAAAGGGAATTCCTGTTACGCTATGTGTTCCTGCCAATGCCAGCCCGGAGCGTATCACAATCCTGCGCGCGCTTGGTGCCGAAGTGATTCTCACTGATCCATCTGAAGGCTCGGATGGCGCGATTCTTGTAGCGCGTAAAATGGCCGCTGAAAAGCCTGGTGTGTTTTGGTATGCAAATCAATACAATAACGATGCCAATTGGCAGGCGCACTATCTGACGACCGGTACGGAAATCCTTGCTCAAACAAATGGACAGATCACGCACTTCGTTGTGGGTCTTGGCACATCCGGCACATTGATGGGCACCGGGCGTTATCTGCGCGAGCAATTGCCGAATGTGAGGATCATTGCTTTCCAACCCGATGGGTCATTCCATGGACTTGAAGGCTTGAAGCATATGCCGAGTGCGATCAAACCCGGGATTTATGATCCCTCGTTTGCGGATGAAACGCTTGAAGTCCAGACCGAGGCGGCGCATGAAATGATGCGACGTTTGGCGCGCGAGGAAGGTCTATTCGTTGGAATTTCGTCCGGCGCGGCGATGGTCGCAGCAATGCTAGTCGCATCTAAGTTAAAAGATGGCATGATCGTTACGCTCTTTCCTGACGCGGGCTATAAGTATTTGAGCGACAAAGCCTTGTGGAAAGGTAGATGATGCTCCGCCTTTCAAAAGAGGTTTTGATGCAGATTCACGCGCATGGTGAGCAGGCTTATCCGGAAGAAGGCGCTGGCTTTTTGCTTGGCGATGATGGGGCGGAGCGATTGGTAAAGAAGATCTTCCCGCTCTCAAATTCACGAGAAGACGCGGCGCGTCACAATCGTTATTTGATCACGCCCGAGGATTATCTGAAGGCTGAATTGGAAGCTGGCCGCCTGCGACTGAATCTGATCGGAGTATTTCATTCTCATCCCGATCATCCGAATCGACCATCGGAGTTTGATCGCGATTGGGCGCAACCATTTTTCTCGTACATCATCACGAGCGTGGATTTAGGTAAAGCCATCGAAAGCCGCTCGTGGAGATTGCTCGAAGATCGTTCGCAGTTCGTTGAAGAAAAAATACAAACTATTTAAAACCAAAGGAGTTTCAAATGTCTCTCTACTTTGTTCGTCACCAGCATTCTGCTGAAACCTGCCCCGCCAAGAATCCTGAAATGGGGCAAATGTTGTTGCAACACTTAACCAAAAAGAACGCCCGCAAATTTGGCGTGGATTTACTTGGAGATGCCGTGCTGGATGGTCAACATACTTTAGTGTTGATCGCTGAGTCGGAAGATAAAGAATATATTCAGAATTTCATGCAGCCGTTCGCGATGGCTGGCTCAGTTGAAATTGTGAATGCATCAACATGCGAAGCAGTGGTCGCGCGTCAGGGCTGTGACCCACTTCGGGTGAACTAGCTGAAATCACGAAGGTTGAAAGTCAACTTGACATTCAACCTTCAAGTTATTATTCTTATGTTGAGGTTAATTAATCATGGCAACTTTAAAAATCCCGACTCCTTTGCGGAGTTATACGGATGGGCAAGCAGAGGTCGTTGTAAATGGCGCCAACGTTGCTCAAGCGATGGAGCATTTGATTGAAAAATTTCCGACACTGAAGCCGCATTTGTATAACGGGGATGGAAATCTGCGCCCGTTTGTGAATCTATTCGTCGGCGAGAACAATATCAAAGATTTGCAGGGACTCGAGACTCTGCTCGACGCAAACGCACGCGTGATTCTGATTCCCTCGATTGCAGGTGGATGATGCAACCTTTTCTCCCAGGTTTAACTCGTGATGAAATCCTGCGCTACTCGCGCCATCTTTTGATTCCCGAAGTTGGACTCGAAGGTCAGCGCAAATTAAAAGGCTCGTCGACGCTGATCATTGGCACGGGCGGGCTTGGGTCGCCGGTCGCATTATATTTGGCGGCGGCCGGTATCGGTCGGATTGGACTCGTCGATTACGATGTGGTCGATTCGTCGAATCTCCAGCGTCAAGTGATTCATGGCACAACCACGATTGGAAAGTTGAAAGTTGAATCGGCGCGTGACCGTATGTTGGATTTAAATCCCGATATCGAAGTCGAGATTTACAACGAACCGTATACATCTGAGAACGCGCTGCGGATCGCGAAGGATTACGATATTTTGCTGGATGGCACCGACAATTTCCCGACGCGTTATTTGACCAATGATGTGGCTGTGTTTCTTGGCAAGCCAAATGTGTACGCGTCCATTTATCGCTTCGATGGACAGGTCAGCGTTTTTTATGCAAAGGTAGGACCGTGCTATCGCTGTCTCTTTCCCGAACCGCCGCCGCCCGGACTTGTCCCTTCATGTGCGGAGGGCGGCGTGCTGGGCGTGTTGCCCGGCACGATTGGAACGATCCAAGCCACCGAAGCGTTGAAAGTTTTGCTCGGGATCGGCGAGCCGTTGATCGGAAAGTTGTTGCTGTATAACGCGCTCGACATGTCGTTTGATTTTGTCAAGCTGAAGAAGAATCCGAATTGCCGCGTATGTGGATCGAACGCAGACATCAAAGAGTTGATTGATTACGAAGAATTTTGCGGCGTGCCGAGTCATGACCACGACGAAGGCTCAGCGGGCGAGGGCTGGGACATCACTGCACCTGAACTCGCCTCGCGGCTCAAGCAGAATCATTTGAAGCTGTTGGATGTGCGCGAGCCGCATGAGTTGGAAATTTCTGCGATTCCAAATGCAGTCAATATTCCATTAGGTACATTGGCAGCGAGACTCTCCGAACTTGACTCTGCCGAAGATATGGTGGTGTTCTGCAAAGCGGGTACGCGTTCGACGCGTGCGTTGGAATTGCTGGTTAGCGCCGGATTCAAGAAAGTAAAGAATCTCAAAGGCGGGATCAACGCTTGGGCAAAGGAAGTAGATACGAGTTTGCCGATTTATTAATCCTTAAGCCGCCAGAACAGGCGGCTTTATTTTTGATAAAATGTCTGCGGTATCTTTTGAAAGGAGCGAGAATGTCAGGCTTGCCTGTTTCCAATGAAAAACATGTCTACGATAATATCTTGGGTGCAATTGGTCAGACGCCGCTGGTGCGCTTGGGACGCGTGGCGGCAAGCGTTCAAGTTCCGATCTATGCCAAGTTGGAGAATCTGAATCCAGGTGGAAGCATCAAAGACCGCGTCGGCTTGAATATTATCGAGGGCGCCGAGCAGCGCGGCGAACTCAAACCCGGCGGCACGGTGGTGGAAGCAACGTCCGGCAATACCGGTGTGGGACTGGCGATTGCGTCCGCACTCAAAGGCTATAAAACGATTTTTGTGATGCCCGATAAAATGAGCAACGAGAAGATTCAACTTTTACGCGCATATGGAGCAAAGGTCGTCATCACACCGACCGCGGTCGCTCCAGATGATCCGCGTTCGTATTATGAAGTCGCCAAAAAGTTTGTGCGCGAAACTCCCAATGCGATTCTGGCGAATCAATATCACAACCCGGATAATCCCAAGACGCATGAGCAGTTCACCGGTCCCGAAATTTGGAATCAGACCGATGGCAAAGTCACGGATGTTGTCATTGGCATGGGAACTGGTGGAACCATCTCTGGCATCGGTCGTTATCTTAAATCCAAAAATCCAAAAATAAAAATTGTCGGCGTAGATATCGAAGGTTCGATCTTGTATGAGATTTGGCAAAATAAAGGCAAGATTCCATCCGGAACGTATCCCAAGACTTATAAAGTCGAAGGTATCGGCGAAGACTTCCTTCCGTCAGCAACGGACATTACTGTTGTTGATGATATTGTGCGCGTCAACGACCGCGAATCATTTTTGTGGGCGCGTCAGCTTGTGAGGCAGGAGGGAATCTTCGCGGGCGGCTCTACCGGCTCCGCGTTGGCGGGCGCGATGAAATATTCTGCGAAGCTTTCAGCGGATCGACTCGTGGTCGTCATCTTTCCCGATAGCGGCTCGCGTTATCTCTCCAAGTTCTACGATAACAAGTGGATGCGTGAAAATGGATTCCTCGAAATGGAATTTGGCGAAGTGACTCTTGGCGATCTGCTTTTTGTCAAGCCGAACAAAACGCTTCTCACTGCCACCTTGGGCGACTCGATGCGCAAAGTGATTACGATGATGCGACAGCACGCCATCTCGCAAATGCCCGTTGTCGGCGCGGATGGAGCGTTGGTCGGCACGATTGCAGAAGTGGATTTGCTTAACCATGTGCTTGATAATCATCAACATAGTCAGGACGAATCGATTGATCAGCTGGTGCAAAATGCCAAAGCGGTCTATCCGCCTGAGACATCCCTGAATGAAGCCATGCCGATGCTGACCGATGGATTTGCTTTACTTGTGGTGGATCATAGCAAACCCACTGGCATCTTAACGAAAATCGATGTGCTGGATTATGTCGCTGGAAAAATTTAGTCTTTAAAAAACTTGACATTAGAACAAATATTCTGTTAGAATAAATTTAGGATTGGCTTGGTCAATCCACAACTCTTTCGCCAAAGGAGGCTGAAATGGATTTTAGTTCTATCAATTGGTTGGCTGTTGTTGTATGTGTGGTTGTTGCCATGATCGTTGGTTCTCTCTGGTTTAACCAGAAGACCTTCTTCCCGATGTGGTGGAAGGCCATTGGCAAATCAGAAGGTGCCGACCCAGGTGCTGGAATGAGTATGGCGCTGATGTGGCCATTGGTTATCATCGCTGCTTTTGTTGAGGCTGTCTTTATGTCGTTGATGGTTCATGCGATGGGGAGCATGATGCCGGGTGGCGCAACTTTAGGCTCTGGCGCAACAGCGGGATTCTTTCTCTGGCTTGGGTTTGTCGCCACGACGAGTCTAACCAACAAGTTGTTTGCGAATCAATTAGAAGCTTGGGTACTTGAGATGGGCAACCATCTCTTAGTCATGGTGCTGATGGGAGCGATCCTGGGCGCGTGGCATTAAGATCAGGCTCCCTTCTGTGTTCGCCCAAATGGTCAATCTGCCTTGTGTGTTAACGGAAGCCATGCTATAATCCGCCCGCTAAAAACGAAACTAATATGAGTAAGGAATAAAGCTAATGGCAGATATGATCAAGGCTGTTGAAGCCAAAAAGAATGAGAAAATCCCCGATTTATTTCCTGGCGATACGGTCAATGTGCATGTGAAGATCAAGGAAGGTGACCGCGAACGCATCCAGGAATTCAAAGGCACCGTGATCCGACTCCGCAAAGGCGGCAATGATGCTTCTTTGACAGTGCGGCGCGTGGCTTCCAATGGCATCGGCGTCGAACGCACATTTTTGCTTCGCTCGCCGCGCCTGGATAAGGTTGTGGTGGAACGTCATAACAAAGTACGCCGCGCGCAGTTATATTTCATGCGCGAACGCACCGGCAAATCGGCACGGCTCAAACAAAAGTTTGATTAGCCCCAAAAGAGCGCAGTTATCTGCGCTCTTTTTGTTTATAATGGACTGATGCAACCCATCATCGGAATTACAACTAATCATTCAAGCAACACCTACGGTCAGGCGACGGTTTTGTTGACGCAGGCTTATGTCAAAGCAATCTTGCAGGCGGGTGGTGTGCCGGTGTTGATTCCATCTTTGATTGCAAATGATGGATGGGATGCTCTTTATCCGCGCCTCGACGGGATTCTGTTTACTGGTGGTGGAGATATTTCGCTTGATCATTTCAAAGGCGATCCGCATCCACGCATCGACGATGTGGACCCGGAGCGGGACACCGTTGAATTGAACATGCTTCACGCCGCGGTCGCGGATGGCAAACCGTTCCTCGGCATTTGCCGCGGCTGTCAACTGGTCAATGTTGGACTGGGCGGGACGCTTTATACGCACATTCCCGATCAATTGCCGAATGCGCTTGATCATTCTTATCCCGGGGACATGCGGACGGTGCTGGTGCATGAAGTCAGGATCGAAGAAGGCACGCGCATTGCGGATGTATTGGGCGAGCCGATTGTTAAAGTCAACAGCCATCATCATCAGGGATTGAAAGATATTGCGCTGTCTTTACGCGTTGCGGGACATTCACCGGATGGACTCGTTGAAGCGATTGAATTGCCTGATCATCCATTTGGATTAGCCGTTCAATGGCATCCCGAATGGCTGACCGATCAACAATCCACGCGCAATTTGTTTAGAAGGTTTGTGGAAGCAGCGGGTGAATAAAACCTAAAACGCAAATGTTAGACTTTACGAATTGCATTTTACGTTTTATCATTTCTCCATGCTTATTAAAGAACAACCCGTTGGTGTTTTTGACTCCGGCGTCGGCGGACTCTCCGTCCTGCGCGCTATTCGCAAGCAAATGCCCGAAGAGTCGGTCATCTATTTCGGCGATCAGGGACATATTCCTTATGGTCCGCGTCCGATGGAGCAAATCCAAAATTTCTCTAAAGCCATCACGCGCTTCTTGCTTGATAAAGATGCAAAGATTATTGTCGTCGCTTGTAACGCGGCGTCTGCCGCAGCATTGACTTATCTGCGGCAAACCATTCCCCTTATTTCATTCGTCGGCATGGAGCCGGCCGTCAAACCAGCCGCGGAACATACCGAAACGGGTGTGGTCGGCGTATTAGCAACTCCCGCGACGTTTCAAGGCGCGTTATACGCGTCCGTGGTGGAACGCTTTGCAAACGGCGTGGAGCTATTGCAGGATCCTTGCGTTGGCTTGGTTCAACAAATCGAAAAGGGAGATTTGAATGGATCTGCGACACGCAAGATTTTGGAAGACGCGCTTCATCCCATGCTAGAAAAAAATATTGATACGGTTGTGCTGGCTTGCACGCATTATCCGTTTGTGATTCCGCTCATTCAGGAGATCGTCGGGGAAAAGGTTCGGGTGATTGATCCGGCTCCCGCAGTGGCACGCCAGACCAACCGTTTGCTTGAAGCGAAAGGATTGAAACGCGAGGTCGGTGGTCGCGGCGAAATCCAATTCTTTACCTCGGGCGACGCAGATTTTGTACAGTCTCTTCTGCCCACATTGCTTGGCGAAACCAGCCGCGTCTCGGGGATTCGTTGGGATGAAAATAGGGTATTGCTTAAGGCGTAAAATATGATTGAAAGCTAGGGAAAACGGGGGTACAGTGATGGTAATCTTTCAAGCCAACGGAGTTGAGCCCATGAGCCACAATATCAATTGCCTACAATGCATTGTCCCTCCTCACATGCTAAAAAATATGCTTGCCAATGGCTCTGATTTTCAAAAGCAGATCGCATTGGCCTCCATTGCAGTCTCTGGCCAATTGCGCGGACATCGTCAGGCACTGGCGGAATCCGTTAACTTTCTGGCGACGACTGCCACTCCCGGTAAACATCGTACCGTTTATACCGCAAGTAATGGAAGCACTTTGCCGGGCAAAGTGGTCCGTGCTGAAGGTGCGCCTGCAACCGGCGATCCAGCGACGGATGAAGCTTACGATGGTTCTGGCGCAACCTATGATTTTTACTGGGATGTTTACCAGCGCAACTCTGTGGATGGGAATGGACTTTGGCTTGACTCAACAGTTCATTATCAACAGAAATATGATAATGCGTTTTGGAACGGCCAACAAATGATTTATGGCGATGGCGATGGACAATTGTTCAATCGCTTGACCATTGCTTTGGATGTAATCGGACATGAACTGACTCACGGTGTGACACAATACACTTCCAATTTGAGTTATCAGAATCAATCGGGTGCGTTGAATGAATCTATCTCAGACGTGTTCGGCTCGCTGGTCAAACAATATAAACTAAATCAAACGGCGGATCAGGCAGATTGGTTAATTGGACAGGGCTTATTTACTTCGAACGTAAAGGGTATCGCGCTTCGTTCCATGAAAGCGCCCGGTACAGCCTATGATGATCCCGTACTTGGGAAGGATCCCCAGCCGGGGACGATGACCGCTTATGTCAATACTGCTCAGGATAACGGCGGCGTTCATATTAATTCGGGTATTCCCAACCATGCATTTTATCTGTTAGCCACAGCTTTAGGCGGATTTGCGTGGGAGAAAGCTGGAAAAATCTGGTTTGTTGCCGCCACCACCAAATTCAAAAGTGATACCGACTTTCAGGGCGCGGCAGATTTGACTTCTCAGGCCGCGGGTGAGCTTTACGGTCAGGGTAGTGCTGAACAGCAGGCGGTCCAAAATTCATGGACAGGAGTTGGAATCACCGTTGGCGCACAACCTCAGCCGCAATCACAATCGCAATCGAGCGGATGTTTGCCTGCGGCTTTGTCAATCCTTCAAGCGCTGTTGGGTGGGAACACTCAGAATTGATTGGAAGAGTTCTTTATGCGCATTGAATTTGTACGAAGCGGCGGATTCGCTGGATTGTTTCTAACAGCAAACATTGATTTGCAAACTCTTTCGCCGGATGAGTCGGCGACTCTTGAAAGGGAGATCAATGATACAGCTTTCTTTGATTTGCCTGAACAGATCAAACCATCATCTCCCATGCCTGACCGCTTTGAATATCAAATCACGATTTCTTCTCCCCAGCGGACACATACTGTGACTGTTGGCGAGTCTTTGGTAACAGATACATTGCGTCCGCTGGTTGACCATCTGACCGAACTGGCTCGCACCGGCAAATATCGCAGACCCAACAGTAAGTTTTTCATGTGACAAATTGTCCATAGCGGAGGAGATAAATATGGACGCATTGCAAGCAATTCAAACCCGTCATTCGATTGGTAAGGTCAAGCCTGATGCTGTACCGCGCGCTGTGATTGAGAAATTATTGGAGGCGGCTGTTCAAGCGCCTAATCATTATCACGTCCGACCGTGGCGCTTCGTGGTTTTGACCGCCAACGGACGCAACCAATTGGGCGAAGTCATGGCTCAATCGATGAAAGCCAAGTTCTCTCAATTAACTGAAGACGCCCTTGATAAAGAACGCGCCAAACCGTTGCGTTCTCCGGTGCTGATTGCGGTCGGTGTGGATCAGCCCGCCGAGTCGAAAGTTCTTGAGATCGAGAATATCTGCGCCGCGGCCGCGGCTTGCGAAAACATTCTATTGGCCGCGCACGCGATGGGCCTCGCGGCTCAGTGGCGAACCGGCGATGCCGTGCGCGATCCAATGGTCAAAGAGTTTTTAGGCTTTGCTGAAGATCAACACGTCATTTCTTTTCTTTATGTCGGATATCCCGATGTAATACCCGAAGCCGCGCCGCGCCCCGGCTTTGAAGATCGAACGGTTTGGATGGAGTAAAAAAACGCCTCCTGAAATTTAGGAGGCATTTTTGCGTGACTACTCCCCACGGCTAAAGCCGAGAGCTTCTAAGGATAGGAACCTACGCGATATAGCCCTATCGCAAATGATATTTCTATCACGTTCAATATCATAACTCAATCTACGCCTTATTTCTCCACATCTAAAAGTGGGGGCTTTACGGCGCTTATTGGTAAGTTGGGCAGCCTCTTATGTAAGCACTGCCCTCAAAAACTCTCGAGTTGAAAACTATACCGATTTTCTCTGATATAATGCCCAACTTGTGACACTGATATTCACTGCTCGGTGTTATGTCTTGATATATTTTAACGGAGATCTCATGAATAAGAAGGAACAACTTGAACTGTATCATCAGATGGTGCTGATCCGCCGTGTGGAAGAGCGCGGCGCGGAGCTATACCAGCAAGGCAAGATCGGCGGCTTCATGCACTTATATATCGGACAGGAAGCAGTCTCAACCGGATTAATAGCGGCTCGCCAACCGAATGATCGAGTCATCACCGCATATCGCGACCACGGCGTTGCGATCAACTGCGAGATTTCTGCTAATCAAGTCATGGCTGAATTAATGGGCAAAGCTACAGGCGTTTCACATGGCAAGGGCGGCTCAATGCATATGGCTGACCCAGGGAAAAACTTCTGGGGCGGGCACGCCATTGTCGGCGCGCATCTTCCGGTCGCCATGGGGATGGCGCTCGGCGATAAGTATGGCAACCGTTCAAATGTCACGATCTGCATGTTCGGCGATGGTGCGACCAACATCGGGTATTTTCACGAAGCATTGAACATGAGCAAGGTTTGGGAATTGCCGGTATTATGGGTTTGCGAGAATAATCTTTATGGTATGGGCACTGCTGTGGATCGCGCCTCGGCAGTTTCATCCATTGCAGTGAAAGCCCGCGGCTATGATATACCGAATGGCCAAGTGGACGGTATGGATGTGATGAAAGTCTATGAGGCTGCGCAGAAGGCGATTGAGACAGTTCGCTCGGGCAAAGGGCCGTTCCTTTTGGAGATTCAAACCTATCGTTTCCGCGGTCATTCCATGGGCGATCCCGAACGTTATCGTAAGCAGGAAGAAGTCAAGCGATGGGAAGAGCACGATCCGATTGGTGTGTTTCATAAGTATTTGACGGAGAACAAAATTACCAGTCTGAAATCGCTGGATGAAATTGACGAGCAGGTAATGGATGAAGTGCAGAAGGCGGTTGAGTTTGCTGAGGCTTCTCCCGAACCGACAATGGAAGATTTGTACAAGGATGTTTACGCGGATGTGTAATAGCGATCAAAGTCGTTGTTGCTTCATGAGGAAATCATAATGGCCAGAATTACAATGCGCGAGGCGATCTCGCAGGCACTTTGGGAAGAAATGGAACGCGACCCCGCCGTGTTTATCTTGGGCGAGGAAGTCGGCGTGTGGGGCGGCTCATATGCCGTCACCAAAGGTTTCTATGATCACTTTGGCGGCGAACGCGTGCGCGATACACCCATTGCGGAAGCGGGAATTATCGGCGCGGCGATTGGCGCGGCTTTAGTGGGCCAGCGGCCTGTGGCTGAATTGATGACGATCAACTTTGCCTTCTCTGCAATGGATCACATCGTCAACGAGGCGGCCAAATTTCATTATATGTTTGCAGGACAGTTCAAACTTCCGCTGGTCATCCGTACCGTCGGCGGCGGCGGACGTCAGTTAGGCGCGACGCATTCGCAGACTCCCGATGCGATCTTTGCTCACTTCCCCGGTCTCAAAGTTGTGGCACCAGGGACACCGGAAGATGCCAAAGGATTGCTCAAGTCCGCTATCCGCTCGAATGACCCGATTTTATTCATCGAGCATGCCACCATGTATCAAGTGCGCGGCGAAGTTCGGGATGGAGATTTCACCATACCGATTGGTCAGTCAAAGATTCAACGAGCGGGCAAAGACGTCACCATCATCAGCTATTCGAAAGGCCTTGAGATTTCGACGAAGGCCGCCGATGAACTTGCCAAGGAAGGAATCGAAGCCGAGATCGTTGATCTTCGCACGCTTCGTCCGCTCGACATGGAACCAGTGTTTGAATCGTTCCAAAAAACAAATCGCGCCGTGGTGGTCGAAGAAGGCTGGAAGTCATTTGGCATTGGCAGCGAAATTGCCAGCCGCATTTACGAAGAATGTTTTGATTATATCGATGCACCCATTCAGCGCGTCGCGCAGGATGAAGTGCCGCTTCCATATAATCGCACGCTCGAACAGGCCGCGCTCCCGCAACCCGAAGACGTGATCGCGGCGGTGAAGGTGGTATTGTAATGGCTGAAACCATCACGATGCCCAAGCTGGGCTTTGATATGGCTGAAGGCACGCTTGTTCGCTGGGTAAGGAATGAGGGTGAAAACATCAATAAGGGTGATGTGCTGGCTGAGATCGAAACTGACAAAGCAACGGTTGAAGTAGAATCATCAGTGGGTGGTGTCGTTCGCAAGTTGCTGGTGGACGCGGGTGCGGTCGTTCCCATCGGTGCGGCGATTGCGATTATCGGTAGTGCAGATGAAAAGATTGATGAGCCGAAAGCGGTCAGCGCTCAGCCATCAACAAAAGCGGAAATTGCGCCTCAGGTTCCGCCGAAAGCGGCTCCAATTGTTCAATCTATTGTTGTTCCGCAAATGGGTCCCGTCAAAGCTTCACCCTTGGCGAAGAAGATGGCGCGCGATACCAAAGTTGATTTATCCCGCGTTCAAGGCACGGGTCCTGGAGGGCGGATCGTTCGCAAAGATATTGAAAATATTTTGTCTGCTGGTCCAACAATTAGCCGCGCAAACATCCCGGCCTATCAACCGGAAATTCAAACCACTCCGACCGATGAGACCATTGGAATGACCAAACTTCGTCAAGCCATTGCGCGCCGCATGACAGAGTCTAAGACTACCGTCCCACATTTTTATGTTTCGCACGAATTCAAAATGGATGCGGTCATGGTGTTACGGAAACAGCTCAATGAGTACCTGCCTGATAATGAAAAACTTTCGGTGAATGATTTCATTGTCAAAGCGGTAGCACTTGCGCTGAGAGAGTTTCCAAATCTCAATGCTTCCTTTGCCGACGATAAGGTCATTCATCACGGAGCGATCAATGTCGGTGTAGCGGTGTCAGTTGAAAACGGTCTGTTAACCGTGGTGAGCAGGAACACAGATCAACAGCCGTTGCGACGGATTTCCGTTGAAGTCAAACGTATGGCGGCCGGTGCGCGCGAAGGCAAAGTCAGGCCGGGTGATATCGAAGGCTCGACATTTTCAATCAGCAACCTTGGCATGTATGACGTTGAAAACTTCGCTGCCATCATCAATCCACCCGAAGCCGCGATCCTTGCGGTAGGATCGGCGCGCGAAGTGCCGGTGGTGGAAAATGGTGAACTCAAAGCTGGCTGGCGGATGAAAGCCACGATCTCCGTGGATCATCGCGTCAGCGATGGAGCGAAAGCGGCGCAGTTCATGCAAGCGCTGGCAAAATATTTGGAAGAGCCGTTGAGATTGTTGGTTTAGTCAATTACGGATGAGATAGCATCTCATCCGTAATTTTTATCCGGTCAGAGATGTTTATTTTTTGTGGTTAAATTGTCCTATGACTAAAATAATATTGAATCCCATCGGCTATGTTCATAACGCTCGTATTGATCTTGATGATGATAATTGGGGTGGGGTCGTTTCTGAAATCAGGCTTGACGAATTTCTGCCCGAGGAAAGCCTCGACGGTATCGAAACTTTTTCTCACGCTGAAATTATCTTCTACTTTGGGCAGGTTGCGAATCAAGAGAATATTCCTGTTTCGCGCAATCCGCGCGGAAACAAAGATTGGCCGAAGGTTGGAGTTTTCGCACAGCGAAATAAAGATCGTCCCAATCACATTGGCTTGACGGTTGCCAGCATCCGCAAACGCGAAGGTCGCAGTTTATATGTTAAGGGACTTGATGCGATTGATGGAACGCCAGTGCTCGATATAAAACCGGTGTTTGCCGAGTTCCTGCCGCGCGAAACGATTCTTCAACCTGAATGGTCGCACGAATTGATGAAAGACTATTGGGGCAAATAATTTTGGGAATTAGAACTCGATCTCGCCGATTTGTTCAAAGTTGACGTCGAATGTGGCTACGGATTCCATCTCCGCCTCTGATCCGTCAATCTGACCCGCCAGCGCGCCGCGATTGCAGTATGAACGATAAACACAGAAGCGGCACATCTTTTCATCTTCTGTCAGCAGAAATTCCTTTACTGATGATATTTCATTGACGACTTTTTCAATCACGGCCCAATCGCGCTTGAATTGAGTTGCATCATATTTGAATCTTGTCGGCTCAGATGGAAAATCTGCGTACCAGTAAATCATTTCGATTTGTTCTGGCTCGAAAGGTTTGCTGCCATTCAGACGCGCGCCTGCCCGAATCAGCAAAGCACGATATACGCGTGTTTGCCAACGTGCTGACATCCACTCATCGCGCGGACGCTTTGCATAAGTTTTCCAATCGTAAATAGTCGCTTTGTTTTCTTGAACCGCGACCAAATCATATTTTGCCACTAAGCGATGATTTCCAATCGGCGCAGACAATGTCAATTCAGGATGAGATTCTCCGAGACTTCCAAATTCCCTCTTGAAATTATTCCACCATCTTTCAAGGTTTGGAGTGTTTGCCGTACGTGAAAGATTTTCGGAAGGCACTCCCAATAAATACTGTTGGACAAACCGATGAAAGATTTGTCCCTCGATTTGGCGGCGCTCATTTTCGACGACGGGCCTAGTGTCAACGGCAGGCCAGTTTAGTTGGTCTTTGTAACGCAACTGAAAACGCCGCGGACAATCCGCATAATCCTGCAAGGACGATTGCGAAAAAGTGAAGGGATTTGGAAGATCTGTCATAACTATTGACACAAATGTACCACAAGTGCAGCTTAAAAAGAATCATCCTGTCGCCTAATTGAAGGGCGACAGGATGAGTGGGCATGAGGCAGAAGTTATTTAATCGCCCATTACTGCGGCGGCATGTTCCTCTGCTAGTTTACTGCGATCTTCCTTGCCGCGTACGAATGAGATACCTGCGGCGATGAAAACCAGAACGGTTGAAACCAGGAACGCGCTGTGCATACCGGTGACAAAAGCCTGCATCGGAGCTGAACCGAGTGCGACGTTCGTGCCCACAAATAAGGCCATCATCACGTTGCGCGGAAGGCTGGTAGCCGCCACGGCCAGTGCGAGCGCGAAACTGGTCACCATCCCGGCTTGACGAAGTGTAGCCAATGTGCCGGATGCAATGCCGAGTCGATTCTTCGGCGCTGCGTTCATGGCGGCGCTGGTATTGGGCGGATAGAACAAGCCGCCACCGATTCCCATCAACGCTAATCCTGCGCCGATGTTGAACAACGATGTAGTCGGAGTCAATCGCATGAACCATATCAAAGCCGCGCCCTGAATCAGCAAGCCAATCGTAGCTGGGATGCGCGCACCAATGCGGTCGGCAATGTTTCCGCCAAGCGGTGCGATGATCGATGTGGCCACCGGCAGTGGGATAAGCAGCAACGCGGCTTTCAATGGATCGTAGCCGCGCACACCCTGTAAATAAAACACGATCAGGAAATTGACTGCAAACAACGCTAGCGACTGAATCATCGCCGAGAGAACAGAGAAGTTATAGACTCGGTTGTTAAACAACGAAAGGTCAAGTACCGGATTCGACACGCGGCCTTCCCACCAAATGAAAAAGGCCACGCCGATCAGGAATAAAATAAAAAGCACCACAATCGGAGTGGATGTGAAGCTGTATTCGATGCCTAGTGTTAGCGCGATCAATAACGCGGTCAATCCAAGACTGAAGCTGACTGCCCCGATGCCGTCAAACTTCTCGCCTTTTTTGCGGATGGACATTTCCCTCAATGCCCGATAACCCCAAATTGCGCCGATGATTCCAACCGGCACATTGATAAAGAAGATCCAGCGCCAGTCGGCCAGTGTCAGGATCAGACCTCCAAGAATGGGGCCAGCCACGCCGCCGATGGAGAACGTGATGGCGTTAAGTCCCAGAGCCTTGCCGCGTTCGTTGGGCGGGAAGACTTCGGTGATAAGCGCCACACTGTTGACTACCATCATTGCCGCGCCACTGCCTTGTATCAAACGGAAGATGATCAGTTGCGTGGCATTACCAGAGAAGCCGCATAGTGCGGAGCCAATTGTAAAAACCACAAAACCCAAATTGTACATGCGCACGCGTCCGAGCATATCGGCCACGCGGCCGAAGGTCAGCAGGAACACAGTGCTGACCAGTATATAAGCCATGATGACCCAGATCATCGAAACCAGGTCGGCGTGCAGTTTGACCATCATATCGGGCAATCCGAGAATGACGATTGTGCTATCAATGGCGGCCATTAGCGCACCGATGGTTGTCACGCTTAATACGATCCACTTATAAGCAATCTTTCTGCCAAATAACGAATATTGTGTTTCCATTTTTGTGCTGTTTCTCCTTATTAATAAAGCTTTGTTTTTGTCGCTTTTAAACCTGAAAGTCTTACCTCTTTTGCGGGAGGCTTTAGTTTTTTGGTAAGAATTTTTTACTTTGCAGTAAATCGATTTAGCTGAATAATTGAGCCAATGCAATCGCGCCCAAACTGCCTGAACGGTTTCCTAACCCAGGCGGGACAATATATTCGTCAATCTTTTTCAGCAGGCTTTCACTTTCCACGTAACCATTCAATGAATCCAAAACTTTGTGCCTAACGAGCGGAAAGAGATAAGCGCGTTGCATGATTCCGCCGCCGAGGATGATCCGTTTAGGCGAAAGTGTGAGAATGGTATTGGATAAGGCTAAAGCGATGTAATCCGCTTCGATGTTCCAGAATGGATCGTTGTCGTGAATCGTTTCGCCGCGCGCGTTGAATCGTTTTTCGATGGCAGGTCCGCTGGCAAGGCCTTCGAAGCAATCCCCGTGGAACGGACACGCGCCGGGAAACGGGTCTCGCTTCAGGTCGTGCGGGATGCGGATATGTCCCATCTCCGGGCTGAGCAATCCCATCAACGGCATGCCATTCTTGATATATCCGCCACCGATGCCAGTACCGATGGTCAAATAGAGCGAAGGATCGAGTCCCTGGCTCGCACCCCATCGAAATTCTCCGAGCGACGCGGCGTTGACATCGGTATCTATCGTCGCTTTGACTTTCAACTCGCGCTGAATGTTTCCAAGCACATCGATATTGCTCCAATGCGGCTTGGGCGTGGACATGATAAATCCGTAGGTTGGCGAATTGGGATTCAAGTCCAGCGGACCGAAACTGCCAATCCCGATCGATTTGATTTTTTCTAGATGGGCAATAGGTTTGAAGAATTGAATCACCTTTTGAAACGTTTCATCGGGCGTTGTAGTTTCGATGCGAGTTTGATCAAGGATGTTTTCTGGTCCGCTGCCGACCACGCAAATGAATTTTGTCCCGCCGGCTTCAATGCCGCCGTAAAGTTGATGTTGACTCATAAGTCAATTATAAACAACGCGTGGTATATAATCAAATTGAAAATCGCACCCGATGAACTGATTTCAGGCCAGCCACCATGGATTGGTAAGAATGTATACTTTGGTAGCATCCTGAATTTGGATTTTAAGGAGATGAATATGAGCGAGGCAGACGAACGAAATAAGAAGATCATTGATGATTTTCGAACAAATGGCGGCAAGGTTGGCGGGCCGTTTGAAGGCAGGACGCTGCTTCTTTTACACTCAAAAGGCGCAAAGAGCAAGCAGGAACGCATCAATCCAGTTGCCTATGTTAGGGATGGTGACCGGTTCGTAGTGATCGCATCCAAAGGTGGCGCGCCGACCAATCCCGATTGGTATCACAACATCCTTGCCAACCCTGAACTCACGGTTGAGGTTGGGACTGAAACATTTCGAGTTCATGCAACGGTTGCCCAGGAACCTGAACGAACGCGACTCTACAACAAGATGGTCGAAATGATGCCCGGTTTTGCTGACTACCAACAAAAGACCACGCGCGTGATCCCTGTTATTGTTCTGACGCGTGTGAAGTAAGGATAGTAGATGAAACAGCTTCGACGATTTTTTGTCGAAGCTGTTTTTTATTCTTGTTTTTCTTGCCATCTTATCAACGCTGCAAATGGAAGTGACGGTATTGCATCGCCTTTGCGGCCTGTATTCCAGGTGACGATCAATTCCTTGCGTGCCCGCGTAATTCCTACGTATAACAATCGCAATCGCTCGCGGACATAATCCAAGCGCACGCGGCGCGTGGCGGAACCTTCTTCGTAATAATCATATTCGCTGGTTGAAATCGCGCCGCGGAGTTGCGCCAATGCTTCTCCTTCGAGATTCAAACTGTCACGAACGAACCAGCGTTCTGAGATGAAGCGATCATTTGGTTGGTTCGACGGATAATCGTAATTATTCATCGACATCAAATAGACGCGGTCCCACTCCAGTCCCTTGGCTTTGTGCATGGTCGAGACCACCACTATGCCTTTATAAGCATCAGGATTAAAGCCCGCGTCGTCCGACGAAAAGCCGATAAAGCGCCGTTCGTTGCGTGCGATCTCGTGCAGGCTCGGCGTCAGTTCGGGCAAACGCCATTGAGGATTTTCATCTGCGACTTGTCTTAGCACCAGCGCGAGCTTATGCGCCAATGCCAAATCAGCGGGCGATGTAAAGATGTCTTGCGATAATGTGAGAATCAATTGGTCAATCGGCAAAACAGTCGCACCGTGCCAGCGGATGATGACTTCGCGAAAAGCTTTCAATTCGGTGATGATTTCATCCGCTTCCTCTTCAGGACTGAGAGCAGAAAACCAATCTTGATCAGGGCGCGGCGCTAAGAACGACTCAACTTCTTTGCATTTGCGAATGAGGGTTGCAACATGTTCAACCAGCGGCTCATGCTCTTCATCTTCGCGCCAATCGCGGCGCCAAACTCGATAAGCTTGCGCTAACTTCGATGCAGAATCAGGCGCGGCGAGATAAGTCAATACATAACTCAATGCACCAGCTGCGGCGCGCGTCGGCGAGGTGCTGCGTAGTAATTCGCGAAATTCGATCTTGCGTTGCTTCAATGCTTCTGCGATTTTGGCGGCATGATCGTTCGTTGAAGTTAATACTGCAACCGTTAAGTCCTTGTGATCGGGCAACCATGACTCGATGGACTTGACAACTTCATTCATTTCCTCACCCGGAGAGAACTTCTTGCTGATGAGTCTGATTCCGCTTGGATCATCGGATGGATTGGGCTGCGGATCGTTTTCAGGCGTCAGCTCAATATATGGCGGCGATAAAGCATCGCGGGCTTTGGAAATCGGATGCTCGGTCATTGTCCAATCAATCAAATGATTTGCAAGATTGATGATAGCCGGTTGACTTCTTCCAGACTCGGGCATGGGAATATTCTTGTTGTCGCGAATGAAGGCGCGCAAGAGTTCGGGATTGGCTGTTGTGAAGGTTTCAAAGATGGCTTGATTCGGATCGCCGACGCGCACCCAATTGCCAGAATCTGCAGAGAGCATTCCTAATATCGCTTGTTGAATATCGCTTGAGTCTTGCGCCTCGTCTTCGAGAATATACGGCCAGCGATAACGCAATCGTTCGAGAAGTTCATCGGAGGTGTCAAGCATTTCATAAGCCAGTCGAATCAAATCGTCGAAGTCCACGGCGCCGCGATAAGCGAGGGCACGCTGATAATCGGAATAAATATCCAGCCCCATGTGAGCCAACGAAAGAGAAGCAGGCTGACGGTCGAGTGCGAGGCGTAATTTATCCGGCGTGAGACGTCTGTCTTTGGCGGATCGAATGAAACTCGTTGCAAGATTCTCGATGAGTTCAGGCCAATCCTTACCGCGCACACGTCGAGTCTGATAATCATCGAGCGCGGTTGAGATGTATTGATCGAGAACGTCGGGATGAGTTTGAACCCAGGCACGCGCCGCGTCGGCAATCATGGACGATGAGGCAGTCTCATCCACGATGGAAAATTTTTTATCGAGGCCCACCAGCGGCGGATTCTCGCGGACGATATCGTGCGCCAGCCCATGCAGTGTGCGGACGCGGTAGTCGAGCTGAGGGATGAGCCCGCGCGCCTGAATGAACTCGCCGATGCGCGCCGAGAAATTGTCCACCGCCGAGTTGACCAGCGTGACGATCAGCACTTCCTGATCAGGCCCGAGTTGGCTGCTCGAAATGATTTGCGCGGCGAGCGCCGAGAGCGTATGCGTCTTGCCCGAACCGGGCACAGCCGAAATGCCAAGCGTACCGCCTGTGTATTTCAGGATTTCGCGTTGCGAAGGGCGAGGAGTGAAAGCTTGCATGTTCCTAAATTAAAATTAATGGGAAATTGTCATCGATATTGTGTAATGTGAATTCCACACAATAATAAAACTTGGCTTATCTTTATAGGATTCTGCCCACGATGGAAAAATTTCTGTGGGGCATAATAATAAGTACTCTGACAAAACTTTGCCGTAGAATGCTGCATTTTTGGCATTACTAAAGCCCTGCGGTGCTTCAAGTATGAATTCAAGGATTTTATCATTGCTAAAAGTTAAATATTTAGCCTCGGTCAATGGAAACCTTCCTGTAAAGAACGATCGCACTAGATTCGTTTGGAAATGTTTAGAAAAAATTCTGAACTGTCCCATTTGCCAAGTGGGATCCATTTGATCTAGCGCGGTCTTAATTGCATCTACCACTGAATCTAAATATTGTGGAAGCGATATCTCCAACAGATTGTTGACATCATCAAGGATCTTGAATTGTTTATTGAATTGCTCGATTCTTTGATAGTGTTGGTTATCGAATGCGTCCCAAAGTTCTTTTCGCTCATCTTTTGCTTTCAGATCAGTCATCTCCTTGCTCCTGCAACACTTTTTGAAACGCCCTCAATAATTCGCCGCGTTGTTCAAATCCGCTTTCGCCCAAATTGCTGATTCCCAAATAAATTTTCTCACGGCAGCGATGCAACAATCCCGAAACCAAATGCGCCATCGTTTGCTGATTGGTTTGTTCCTCATCAGCAAATGTCCATTGTTTGCCAACGGGCCATTCACGGCTGAGAACCTGCGGATGAGTCAATGGCTGGTCAAGGCGCTCGTACCATCCGCTCGAGCTAACATCGAGCCAGAACTGAACGGTCACCGGTCGGTTCATCATCAGGAATGTGTAAGCGGGCGCGACCAAAACGGATTCTTCGTTTTCTGCTTTCCACGATTCTAAATATTGCGCGGCTATGACCCCCTCTTGAAGCATGGCGATATATTGGCGTCCGAAATCGAAATCGGGATGATCGAGGTTGACGAAGGACGGTTCCATCGCCAGACGAAACTTCCGTATCGATTCGATCAGGCTAGCGGCGACGCGTGCCGCGTCGAGGTTGCGATGGAATCCAAAGCCCGGCTGAGATAAAATTTCACCGAAGAAGCGTCGCAGGAAATGATCGAGGGGCAGAGGCTGTTCTTCGCGATAATTCAATATCCAATCTCGAAGAGTCGAATAGCGATTGCCAAAAGTAAATGTGATGCGTTCCTGTTTATCGGGATTGATTTGATCGAAGGATGAAAGAGTAAAATCTTTGATTCGATAAATGATCTCAGCCAATAATTGGGCGCGGACTAAATCCATATCCAAAGCAAGCTTAAGCGCATAGCCAATATCATATTTAGATGGGCGAACATTCCAATGTGGATGCGCCAGGGCGGCAAGAGTTAACAACACTTGCGAGGCAGGTTCATCGCGCAGAGAACGCGACGGACGATGCGTTCGCCATGGAATATTCTTCGCTTCGAGTCGAATCGTGATGGCAAAGCGTAATGCGTCAGAAAGATACGGCGCGAGGATGACAATCTCAGAAGCTGAAAGTCCGTCATTGGAAAGCAACGAATGGATTTGTTCAACGAGGGTATCGAGGAGTTCAGGATAGAAGCGCGTAGTAATAATAGACAATGTTGATTCACTTGTTCCCTGTCTCTTAACTCTTTGAGTGGAAAGGGGAGATGCGATTGGATTGATTGCATCAGTTAGTGAATTTGCTAAACGCGTAATCCCTTCTGACGCAACAAGTGATTCGTTGAATGTCACTTGGTCGTCGCACAACTCGCGCAACGCATAGGCAGTTTCAACGTCCGCGCCGAGGAAGCGGCGATAGCCTGCGCCTTCGTCGTAGATCAAGAGTGTCGAGTCGAATTGCGGCAGCCATTCGCGAATCAAGTCGTGAGCACGCGGGACATCTTCTTCGATATTGTCGTAGATCAAATGACGATATGTTTTGATAAGATAATCGCACACGAGCGGATCAGGCCAAAGATAATCCAAAAAGATTTCGAGTTGCAAAGAGAAATCGAGCAGGTTGTTTTGCAAGCAAAATTCGCGGAAGCGTGATGCGCATTCCTGCGCGTCGGTATAGATTCTTCGCTGGCCCGGATCGCCAATCCAAGCCGAGTCAAGGCGTGAACCGATTTCGGTAAATGGAAAACCGACCGCTGCAGATTTGTTAAGATTGTCAAGGATTTGGGAATATAAACGGTTGCGGTCAATCGTTACTGATTCAAAATAGCCTTGATCCAATAATGGCCGGACGATGTGCGCCATATAATATTGTGCGGTTTCGAGCGTCAGAAAAATGGGAGGACGGTCAGGATGAGCGAAGCCCGCTTTGTCCGCGGCGAGCGGCCAGAACAGATCCACCATACGCCGCGCCAAACCGCCGACCGTGGCCGGAGTCACTTCGCCACCCGCACTTCTTTCAGGCGATTGAATGATTTTGAGGTAGGGTTCTTGAAGTGTCCGCTGCGGCGTGAGAACGAGAATCGAATCGCCGTTAACTCCATTTGCTAAAAGATATTTGAGCCGCTCGGTACCAACAGTGGATTTACCAGTCCCGGCGGGGCCGGAGAGAAAAAGCTTGGATGAAATATCGGCTTCGAAAACGGTGAGCTGGTTTGGGGTCAGAGTGAGGCGGGTCACATATCAAGGTTAGCGGATGGAGGGAGATTTGTCAACAAGAAAAGCGGATGGCTTTTGTGCCATCCGTCATTTGTTAATTGAGATTCTTTTTGAAAAACTTGTTAGTGCGTTCCCACGCATCCTTTGCCGCTTCGGGGCGATACGAATTCGGATCGGTATCGCGGAAGAAGGCGTGGCCTGAGTTTGGATAAACAATGACTTCGTGCTCAAGCCTGAGCTTGCCGAGCAGTTTGTCGAACTCTTCCACAGTGCCGACCGGAATGGATTGATCTTTATCGCCGAACATTCCGAGCACGGGCGCGTGAAGATTTCCAAGCTGATCGAAGAGCTGTTGCATCCCGCCTCCGTAGAACGTGCAGATCGCGTCCACCGGGCGACTGATGCCAAGCGCCAGCGACATGCGTCCGCCAAAACAGAAGCCAACGCTTCCGACTTTGCCGTTGCAGTTCGAATCTTTCTTCAGTGCGTCGAAGACCTTCTGCAAATCTACTACCGCGGTTGGGCTATATTTTTGAGTCAATTTCATGGCTGTGTCATTATCGCCAAGCTTCGCCTGTTCTCCGTGATAAAGATCAGGCGCGAAAGCTAGATATCCGACCAACGCAAAACGATCGGCAACAGATTTGATGTGGTCGCTCAGTCCCCACCATTCCTGAATGACGATCAAGCCCGGCCAGGGACCGTTTCCTTTTGGCTTTGCAAGATGACCGGACACGCCTCCAAGCTGTGCAAGTTCGCTCATGGTTTCTCCTTTGTTGAATATGATGGATTTGATTATACTTAGGAAAATACTTTTTAGCTGTTTATACGGACATCTCATCTAGGTATAGTACCGTCCGCTTTTGATTCTTAGCATTCCTTACTGGTGGGGCAATGGCATTTCCGAACTCAACTTCAAATAAGTATATAACCTTGATTTCATTCCTTGTCAATTTAGCGTTATTCGTAATTTTGTTTGCCGGTTTCTATTTCCTGCCGCTTCCACAGTTTTTTCCTTGCACGTATCCTTTGGCGGAAAAGTTTATCCTCACGTTTTGTATTGCCTTTGTAGTTCAATATCTTGCATTCAAAAGTTATCAGATTCCGGGTTACCTTTGGATCGCGGGCATGGGCATCGGATTGATCCTGCTTGCACTTTGGCTGGGATCGTATCCGTTATCACCGCTTGGCTTTTCAAGCGGGCGCATTTCCATCGCTCAAGGATTTGTTCTGACTCGATCCATGCGACCCGATGCACATATCGCTTCGGGCGAAACGATCAATATCGTCAGTGGTTCCACTATCGCGATCAGAACAGTTACGCTCCCAATCGGCAAGAATTGTTTTTGGTTTTCAACCAAGCACGGATCTTTCGATGATCCGCGAAGTTGCGACATTGCCTATATGCCCCCGACAGATTCCGATTTTGATTTACTGAAAGTACTAATTCAACCATCCTGTCATTTGCCGGAAGTCCAGGAAAACATAAAACTCATCGTGTTACCATAGTTAAAAAAATACCGGATTGTCAAAGATCACGGGGATATAATCAAACAATGTCACACAAGCAAATTCTTCCAGGTCTATTATCCGGTCTGGCGGCGGCATCCATTTGGGGCGGAATGTATGTGGTCAGTAAAGTTGTATTGTATGTTATCCCGCCATTTACGTTATTGAGCCTGCGGCTCATCCTTGGGATTCTCTCCTTGGGAATTGTCATCGTCTTAAGACCCAAGACACACATGACGCGTTCGCAGGCGTGGCGAATATTTCTGGTCGGTTTTGTGGGTTATGGTGTCTCGTTGGGATTTCAATTCGTTGGAACCAAGTTATCTACTGCATCCAATGGGGCGTTGGTCACATCTGCCACTCCGGCGTTCATCTTGATCTTCGCACCTTTTTTGCTCGCCGAAAAAACAACCTCTCGACGAATCATCGCGCTGGTCATCTCCACATTGGGCGTGATTGCGGTCATTGATCCGCGCAACGCCGAACTTTCGCCAACTTTGTTTTGGGGAAACCTGAGTCTGCTTGCCGCTGCGCTGACTTGGGCGCTATATTCCGTGTTGGTTCGGAAAGTGACTCAAACCATTGACGTCGTTACCTCAACAACAATCATGCTAGCTGGGGGATTGCCAACCGGTTTATTGTTAAGCGCTTGGGAAGTCAAAACTCAGGGTATTGGCATCATCACACCGGGAATCATCAGCGGGATTCTTTTCCTTGGCATTATCTCCACTGCCATTGCCATGTTCCTGTGGAATTATGCTTTTGCAGAATTGCCAGCCGCGCTCGCCTCATTGACTTTTTTCGCGCAGCCTGTTGTAGGCAGTTTATTGGGATGGATGTTTCTTAAAGAATCAATTACGCCGCTCTTTCTTTTCGGCGGCGTAATGATCGCAATTGGGTTGGTAATTTCTTCAACAGAATAATTACTCGCCAACAGTATGCAGTAATGCCATATTGGGCGGACGCACTGCGCCGACAGGAAAGCCGCAAACCAACACAACTTGCTCGCCCGCTTTAACTACTTCCGAGCGCATCAACGCTGAGTCAACATAGCCAAGCATTTCCTCGAGCGAATTTGCAAAGGGGACTTGATGCGGATTCACACCCCACAAAAATGCAAGACGCCGCCAGGTTTCAAGCGCGGGAGTAAACGCCATGATGGGCACCCGCGGACGAATCTTTGATATAAGCCAGGCAGTTTGTCCTTGCATCGTAAAACAGGCAATTGCGGTAACGTTTTTATCGTTGGCCAATGCCTGCGCGGCGCATGCCATGGAGGCGGCATCGTTGGCAGTGAATTCATTCGATGAGGTTGTTTCCGTACCCCATTCAAGAAAATGACTCTCCGCTTCACATACAATGCGGTCCATCATTTGAACCGCCTCCACCGGATACTTGCCCGATGCCGATTCTGCCGACAACATTACCGCGTCGGTTCCGTCAAAGATGGCATTTGCGACATCTGAGGCTTCGGCGCGCGTGGGGAGCGGATTGCTGATCATCGACTCCAACATTTGTGTCGCGGTGATCACCAATTTACCGCGCACGTTCGCTGTGCGGATAATCCGCTTTTGCAACGCGGGCACGCGCTCCGGCGGTAGTTCCACGCCTAAATCGCCGCGTGCCACCATCACGCCATCGACATCATCAAGAATCGAATCGAGATTGTCCATCGCTTCCGGTTTTTCAAGCTTGGCAATCAACAACGGCTGACGCTTGCCATTCGAAAATCGTTCCATCGCATAACGAACTTTCTTTATATCCTCAACCGAGCGAACAAACGATATTGCAACTGCGTCTACATTCTGCAAAATGCCGAACGCAAGATCGTCTTCGTCTTTCTCAGTGAAACCTGGAATGCGAAGCCGGACGCCGGGCAGGTTGATTCCTTTGTGAGACGAAAGCGGCCCGCCGACAACCACGCGTGCTGCCAGGGTGCGTTCTTTAACGGAAACCACTTCCAGTGTTAGACGCCCGTCATCGAGCAAGAGCCGATCTGAGGTCCGGACCGAATCGAAGAGCTGACGAAAATCCACAGGAATCTTTTGTCCATCCTCCGCTGGAGGCGTTGTTCCAGCCGCGTAAAGATGAACGATCTCACCTTCAGAGAGTTGAAGAGGCGCCGTCAATTGGCCCACGCGAATTTTCGGTCCCTGCAAGTCTTGCAAAATACCGACCGGCACGTTTAACTTTTCAGAAATGCGGCGAATGGCAACAATACGTTCAGCGTGCTCCTCATGTGTGCCATGAGAAAAATTCATACGAGCGACATTGACGCCTGCATGAATAAGGCGTTCTAAAACAGCTTCATCCTGACTAGCCGGGCCGATGGTTGCAATGATTTTAGCCTTTCGATTCATTGACTTCCCTTCCGATAATGAATATTAATTGAATTAATGATCATTATGTAAAACCCCAAATCAATCATGGGATACGCAATAATTATAAAATAAATTACGCAGGGCACAACTTTGCACCCTGCGTAATTGCGAAAGCTCTAATATTAAAGCCAGCACAACTCTTTGGCTTCTTTCTCCAGATCCTTGCGAAAATCGGGATGAGCAACTTTGATGAGTTGCTGTGCGCGCTGCCGGACGGTCTTGCCATATAAATCGGCCACGCCATATTCCGTCACAACATAATGGACGTGATTGCGCCCCGTGACCACGCCGGCGCCTTGCTTCAACATGGTTACAATCCGGCTGACGATCGTTCCATCTTTCAGCATGGTGGTACTCGGCAGGGCAATGATGGGAACACCGCCCTTGGAACGCGCGGCTCCATAGATAAAATCGAGCTGTCCGCCGATGCCGCTGAAGAACTTGGGGCCGATGCTGTCGGCACACACCTGACCCGTCAAATCCACTTCGATGGCGGAGTTGATCGCAACCATGCGTTCATTCTGGGCAATAATAAATGGGTCGTTGACATATTCTTGGCGGTGGAACTCACACAACGGATTATCGTCCGCCCATTTGTACAGAGAATGAGTGCCCAGGATAAAGCCCACTACAATTTTCCCGGGGTGCAAGGTCTTACGGGCATTGGTAATCACGCCTTTCTCCACCAAACGAACAACCCCGTCAGAGAACATTTCGCTGTGAATGCCTAGGTCCTTCTTGTCGCCCAGAAAATTCAGCACGGCATCTGGAATGGCGCCGATACCCATTTGCAATGTGGCGTAATCGGGGATCAATTCCGCGATGTAACCGGCGATCTTTCGACTGATCTCATCATCTCCACCGTCCCCCATGGGTTGTTCGGCAACCGGATAATTCACCGGTACCACATAATTCAAACGGCTGATATGAATGAACGAATCACCGAGCGTGCGCGGCATTTGCTCATTGACTTCTGCAATGATGATCTTGGCTGATTCAGCTGGAGTTTTGGTCAAGCCAACTTCCACGCCCAGCGAACAGAATCCATGCTCATCCGGCGGCGAAACATGGATGAGCGCCACATCCACTGGAAGGATCTTGTTCTTGAATAACAGCGTGAATTCCGAGAGCAAAACCGGCGTGAAATCCGCGTGACCCGCCTGCACCGCTTTGCGAACATTCGCGCTGATAAACAATGTGTTGACCCGAAGGTGTCCCTCCATTGCCGGACCGACATAGTCAGCTGGACCAACGGATAACGCTTGGCAGATTTCAACATCCTTCAAGTCGGGAGCATATTCCACCAAGGCGGCCAGTAATTTCTGTGGTACAGAAACGTTGCCGGTCATAAAGATGCGATTGCCTGACTTAACGGCTTGCACGGCCTCTCGGGCATCCACAACGCGGGATTTATATTGGTTAATCCAATCCATCTTCCACCTCCTTGTGATTGGCCAAGCGCGTAAGATGTACGTATTTTCCATCATATGTGTTGACGGCGGGTTCGATGGCAGGGTGATTAAGTATTCCTTTTGTACCTCCACTTGCCATTTCCATGATGTAGGACATGGCGCAATTGACAAATGCATAGGTTGCTGTGCGCGCGACCGCGCCCGGTATATTTGGAACGCAATAATGCAAGATGCCTTCCTCGATGTACACAGGATGTTCATGCGTGGATGGACGCGATGTTTCAACACATCCGCCTTCATCAATACTGATGTCCATGATAACTGAACGCGGTTTCATTGAACGCACCATTTCACGCGTGACCAGAATCGGTGCGCGCTGACCGGGATTCAATACTGCGCCAACCACTACGTCTGCATAAGCGACCGAACGCTCGATGTTGCGCTTCGTCGAAAGCATCGTGACAATATTTGGGAAGCGGTCCCAAAGCTTTTGCAGCGCCGAGAAATTATGGTCAATGACCGTAACATGTGCGCCCATGCCCAGAAACATCTGTGTGGCATAGGTGCCTACAACGCCAGCGCCGATCACGACAATTTCAGCTGGGGGAACACCCGGCACGCCCCCCATCAAAATTCCTTTGCCGCCCCAATTATTTTGAAGCAAGCGTGCCGCGATTTGGGCCGTCATTGCACCGCCGATCTGGCTGAATGGGTGCAGAACCGGCAGTGAACCATCTTCTGCCCTGATTTGTTCAAAGGCAATAGAGGTAACTTTTTTCTCAAGCAAGATGTCGATCTTGTCCTGCTGCGCAGAAGCCAGGTGAAGGAATCCGGCCAGGATCGTTTTGGGCCTGATCCAATCCAACTCTTCCTTCAATGGCCGCGCGACTTTTATCACAAAATCAGAACGGCCAAAGACTTCTTCGCCGGAATAAACCAGGCGCGCTCCGGCCTTTTCGAACTCTGTGTCGCTAAAACCCGCTCCTAATCCCGCCTCATGCTCGATGAAAACCTTGTTTCCGCTTTGGGCTAGCATTTCCACACCTGCGGGCGACAATCCCACACGCCACTCAAACGGACGCCGTTCTTTTGGTATTCCAATATTCATAGCGCCTCCAAAATATAAGACCCTATAGGTTTTGACGAACCTTTAGGGTCTCAAATTTATTTCATATTGAGCACTTCACGAATGGATGGAAGCGCCCAATCAACTTCACTCTTTTCGATAATCAGTGGCGGTGCAAAGCGGATCACGTTTTCATGAGTTTCTTTCGCAAGGATTCCTTTACCTTGCAGAGCTTCGCAAAAACGCCGCGCTCCGCCCGCTGACGGCTTCAACTCAACGCCGATCAATAAGCCTTTGCCGCGCACTTCCGTCACGTGTGGACTGGGAATCTCAGCCAATTGTTCCATAAAATAGGTTCCCATTTGTTCCGCGCGCTGAGCCAATCGTTCTTCGCGAATCACAGCAAGCGCCGCGCGCGCCACTGCTGCCGCAAGCGGATTCCCGCCAAAGGTCGAGCCGTGCTCGCCCGGCGTGAATAAACCGAGGATTGGTTTATCCGCGAGAATTGCTGAGACAGGATAAAAGCCGCCTCCCAATGCTTTACCGATGACCATAATATCAGGATGAACGCCTTCATGCTCGCAGGCAAATAGTTTTCCTGTACGTGCCAATCCGGTTTGAATCTCATCGGCGATAAACAGGACATTATTCTTATTACAAATGTCAGAAACTTTCTTGAGATAACCTGCAGGCGGAATAATGACTCCGCCTTCGCCTTGAATCGGTTCAAGCAAAACAGCTGCCGTATTTTTATTGATTGCCTTTTCCACGGCAGACACATCGCCATAAGGTACGGTGACAAATCCGGGTGTGAACGGACCGAAATCGTCGCGATACAAGGGATCGGTGGAGAAAGAAACGAGAGTGGTTGTCCGGCCATGGAAATTTCCAGCCGCCGTAATGATCTCTGCTTGATGGCGCGGCACACCTTTGACTCGATAAGCCCATTTTCGCGCCAATTTGATCGCGGTCTCGACCGCTTCTGCACCGGAGTTCATTAGCAGAGACATATCGTAACCGGTCATCTCAGATAATTCTTTGTAGAGAAGCGGCAGTTGGTCATTACGAAAAGCGCGTGAGGTCAACGTGACTTTCTTGGATTGTTCCAATAGAGCATTCAGAATCTTCGGATGAACATGACCCTGATTGAGCGCCGAATATGCGCTGAGGCAATCCAAATACTTCTTGCCGTCAACATCATAGACCCACACGCCTTCGCCACGCGTAATGACCACGTCTAGGGGAAGGTAGTTATGTGCGCCGTACAGTTCTTCTAAAGCAATATAATCTATTGTATTCATAAATCAGCTACCGTCATTACGCTACGCTGAACAACCGCGCCAGAATTGCCTTCTGCGCGTGCAGGCGATTATGAGCTTGCGGGAAAATAACCGAATGCGGACCGTCGGCGACTTCATCGGTCAATTCGTGATTGCGATGCGCGGGCAGACAGTGCATCACGATCACATCTTTATCCGCTTCGCTGACGAGCTTCGCGTTGACTTGATAAGGCGGGAAAACTTTTTCGCGCTTGGCAGTTTCTTCTTCCTGGCCCATGCTCGTCCATGTATCGGTATAAATCACGTGCGCACCTTTGACCGCTTGATGTGGATCACGAATAAAGTTCAATTTGCTTCCGGTTTTCTTGGCGATCTCTTGCGCGACCTCAACCGCTTTTGGATTCAAGTCATAACCTTCGGGGCTGGCAAGTGTAAAATTCCAGCCGAGTTTGGCAGAGACATGCATCATCGAAACTGCGACGTTATTTCCGTCGCCGATGAATGTGACATTCAAGCCTTTGGATTTTTTGCCGAAGTTCTCTTCAATGGTGAGCGCGTCTGCCATGCCCTGGCAAGGATGGTTGTAATCGCTCAAGCCGTTGACCACAGGAATGCTCGACCATTTCGCCAACTCCAAAACGTGTTCATGCACGAATACGCGTGCCATCAGGGCGTCCACATAACCTGAAAGCACGCGTGCCACATCCGCAATCGACTCGCGCTGACCGAGCCCGATTTCATTTGGCGAAAGATACAAAGCATCGCCGCCGCAATGACGCATCGCCATATCGAACGAGACCCGCGTCCGCAAGCTGGGCTTCTGGAAGATCATGCCCAGCACCTTGCCTTTAAATATTTTCTTATTGCCTTTCTTGAAACGTTCTTTCTTTAGTTCAATCGCCAAATCCAGCAGGTTTTGCACTTGCTTGGACGACAGATCAGAAATTGCCAGAAAATCCTTCATAGCCGTCTCCTTGTGTCAAGTATAGTAGTTTAGCCTAATTGTAACCTGTCCCAATCGTCACTGATTGGATGTGACGTATATCTCAACAAGAATCTAGGTTTGCTTGAGAAATATCGGCGTATAATTTACACATTCTATTTGTAGTCTATTATCCAGAAAGTTCTGTGTAAATAAATTTGGATGGCAAAGATCGGAGGTTTCAATGCCAGTCAATGTAAAGGTGATTAATACGAAAGATTTCATCAAGACTACTGCAACGGGGATTCTCGATTTCGTGGCAAGCAAACAGGCCATCCTTGACATCGCATCTCAAATTAAACAACTCGGCGAATACGAGGTGTTAGTGGATACTCGTGGAGCAGAGGTAGTGCTTTCTACTGTTGATCTTTATGAATTGGGTGAGGCGCTAGCAAATCATCCTTCTCTCCGGCAGAGCAAGATCGGCCTTCTGACGCCGAAGAGGCCAGTGGAGAATGCGGGTTTTCTCGAACTCGTTGCCAAGAACCGCGGTGTCCGCATAAAGGAGTTTACCGACTTCGAGCAGGCGATCACTTGGCTTGTATTACCGGATGAACAATAGCCATAGCTTTCAACCTAAATCGTCACTGATTGGATGTGACGTATATCTCGACAAAAATCTGTGTTAGATTCAACGATGTAGATGTGGATATATAATTTGTAAAGCAGTGATTTAAAGTACCGTCCTGTATAACATGAAAATTGGGGAACTAAAAAGTCAGTGTGCGCTTAGGTCATGGTCGGCGTGTGCAGAAGAGGATCTAAGACAATGACTACATCAACCGTTCAATTTCCGCCTGTTCCCATTGCAAAATCCGAGTTGCGACATATTAAGTCTTTCATCGTTGGGCAGGACTATCAAGTTAAAGTCAGGCTTCCCGAAGATTATGCAAGTACTACAGACCTCTATCCGGTGCTCCATCTTCTGGATGGCGATCATGCCTATGCTATGGCAACGGAAATCGTTCAATATTTGATTTATGATAAACATATTCCAGATCTGCTGATCGTCATTACTGCCTATGACAGTAAGCGTTATCCCGATGAAGGCGGAAAGAATATGTGGGGTCGTGATCTTGCGCCATTCCCGACCCCTCATAGTGTTATGAAACCTGGTGGAGTCGAATACCTTGAATTCTTACCAAAGGTTTCGTTTCTGTTTTTCGAAAATAGTTCATTAGTAGTTCAAGAAGTTGCCATCCTTACTTTCTTCCAATACCTCATCAATCCATCCGCGCTCATGCCAAGCGGGTTGGCCAAGCCTAAGGTCTTCATGGTATCGCTGCTCAAGCCTAGAGCGTGTCCCTGCTCGTTTATCCGATCCGTAAATTTCTGGCGTAGTTCTTCAATCGTCGGCTCAGCGGGCATCACGGACTCCAGCCATTTCTCCGTCGCGTTCAATTCCTTTTCGACCTCATCTAAGTGCCATTTGGCTTCATCGAAGATTCCAAAATGAGCCGGCGCGATGCGCTGGAATTTTTCTTTCCGCAGGTGCTTCAAAGTCTCATGCCACTTGCCAAAATGCAACTCCGGCGGCGGCATCGGCAGCTGCACATAAGAATGACTGGGAATTCGCATTCCGCCCACATCGCCGGTGAAAGCAATATCTTCGAATAAGTAAACATAATGATGTTCCGCATGACCAGGCGCATTGATTGGCGTAATTCTCAAATTTCCGATGACGATCTCCTCCGCATCGTTCACGACTTTGAGTTGACTCTGCGGAACAGGCAGGAACTCGCCCCACAGCGTTTCCATCTGATCGCCATAAATACGCGTCGCACTTGCTAAGAGTTTTTCCGGGTTCAACATGTGCGGTGCGCCGTTCGGATGAACGATGATCTGTGCGCCCTGCTGCGCCCACCAACCGGCTGAACCCGCGTGATCGAGATGAATATGTGTCAGCAAGATGTGAGTGACGTCAGATGCGGATAAGCCGTGCAGTTTGAGAGCCGCTTGAAGCGCGGCAAGAGTCGTACCGGGTCCGCATTCGATTAAGATCGCACCTGTCGAATGTTTAATCAGATATACGGCGATGGCTTGCGTCTTGCCTTGAAAATTTAAATCGAGTGTGATAACTTCGGTCTTTGCCATGTGGTCACATCCTGGGAAATATTATTGGCTGAAAATATAGAAAGCGTTTTTGCTAAATCGTCTTCACAACGAACAAGGCAAACAGGAACACCGCGCTCCATCAGTTGAGTCGCAAGTTTATCACTACCGTTCCGTCCACCAAACGATTCGGCGGAAAGCAAAATTATAACGGGTCGCAAATTGCGCCGCTGAACATCATCCACCGCGATCAGCAGTTCAGGCCAAATGCTGGGCGTGATGAGAATCACGCTTGAGCCGGATGGCAACTGCCGCGTCTGCGCACCGACCAGCGCCGCAACGGAGAGATTGCCTTTGCCTTCGAGAAATGCAAGCGTTTCGAGAATTTTATTTTCATGTCTCTCATTATGCTCTGCGGGAATCATAGTGTAGGCTCGGTCGGCGACGACAAATCCAACCGAACGTTTTTGCTCAATAAAATAATGTGTCAATGAAGCCGTGATGGTAATGCCATATTCAAGAGTGGATGGCGGTAACGTAAACTTGGGTCGGCGCGTGAACAACAAATCTTCGACGGGCAATTCAGGAAATTCGTCGTGAGGCTGGGAAGCCTGCGCGCTTAGTTGTGCGTCGAGGAAGAGCCACACTTCAGCTTGCGGGTCTTGATCGAATTCTTTCACCATCAACTGACCGCGTCGAATCGA